>R24__coassemble_1525_pt1 | contig 12020 bp, 10 predicted proteins | sample R24__metabat2_high_PE_045 | metagenome-assembled genome bin R24 | reverse complement strand
TCATTAGTTACTCTATCTACAAAATTCTCTCTTGTAGTATGGTAGCATGTTGTGTGAGTTTTATATTCTCCTTTTTTGTTCATAGCACATAGCCATATAGTTCCAACAGGTACATTGGTTCCATCAGAATTTGGACCTGCAAGACCAGAAGTAGCAATAGCATAATCACTATCCATTAATTGCAGTGTTCCTTTAGCCATTGCAATAACTGTTTGTTTACTTACTGCATGGTATCTGTTTAGAGTTTCTTCTTCTACTCCTAAAACAGAATACTTTATATCATTATTATAAGCAACAACTCCTCCTTTAAAACAATTAGACGCTCCACTGACAAGAGTTATTTGATGAGCAAGGTTTCCTCCTGTGCAACTTTCTGCAACAGCAAGCGTTGATTTTTCCTGCAAAAGTACCTTATTTATTATAGTAGAAAGATTATCATCATCTTCTCCAACAAGATATTCTCCAACAATAGATTTCAGTTCTTCTATCAACTTATTCATTATCCTTTCTCCATCCTTTCTTTCTCCTCCATGTAAAGACAGTCTCAATCTTATCATTCCTCCATTTGGAAGATAAGCCAAAGAAACACGTTCTTTATTTAATCCTTTTTCAAATCCTTCTAACTTATCTGATAGAAAACTTTCAGAAATTCCAGCAGCAACAAGATTTTTATCTATTATAGTTTGTGGATTATACCTTTTTAACAACAAATCCAAAACATCATTCATCATATTTTGCATTTCAAAAGGAACACCAGGCATTGAAATAACAGTTTTACCATCTTTTTCAAACAACATTCCAGGAGCAGTACCTACACTATTAAATATAGGTGTGCAAGAAGTTGGAATAAATGCTTGAGAACGATTTGTAGAAGTATAAGGAAGATTACGAGAAGCAAAGAAGTGTTCTACATGACGGCTAATAGCAGCATTTTCTTTTAACTCTCCACCAAATATTTCCGTCAGACATACTTTAGTAATATCATCTTTTGTTGGTCCTAAGCCACCTGTTAATAAAACAATATCCACTCTTTGCATTGCTTCTGAAAGAATATCTTTAATTGCTTGTTTATCATCTGCAACAACACTTACTCTACTGACTAAAAAACCATTTCTATTTAGCAGTTTAGACATATAAGAACAGTTTGTATTAACAACTTGTCCAATTAAAAGTTCATCACCTATGTTTATTATCTCTACTTTCATAACCTTGTATATATTTTTGCAAAATTACAAAAACTTCACTACGTGTTTTTAAAATTAGATTAAAAACATTGTCAGATAAAAATTTTATACTACTTTTGCAAAGTCAAAAAAGGAGAGATGCTCGAGTGGCTGAAGAGGCTCGCCTGGAAAGCGGGTAAGCGGCAAAACCGCTTCGGGGGTTCGAATCCCCCTCTCTCCGCAGAAGAAATAAAAGACTTTTTACTTAAGTAAGAAGTCTTTATTTTTTATCATCAATTATGATAAATAAGAAATATAGTATTGCGTTTGCCAATAACAAAATACTGCTTTTGTTTCCACTCTGCTATTGATTTTGTTAGAATACTCTGCGTTTGACTACTTATATCCGATGCTACACAAAGCAAAGTATCATTTCGCAAATTCTTTTTTAAACATTCAAAAAGTTTATCATTTCTATAAGGAGCTTCTATAAATATCTGTGTTTGATTTTCTTTATATGCTCTTTCTTCAAGTTGATGCAAGCGTTTATGCTTTTCATTATCTTTTATAGGCAAGTATCCAACAAAAGCAAAGTTCTGTCCATTAAAACCAGAAGCCATTAAAGACATATATATAGAAGAAGGACCAACAAAAGGAACAACTCTAATGTTTTTCTTTTGTGCTATTGCAACAACTCTTGCTCCAGGATCAGCAACACAAGGTAATCCTGCCTCTGAAAGAAGAAAAATATCTTTATCTTCTTTTTCTATTGGTTGCAACATTGAAGAAAGTTCTTCATCTTTTGTATGTTCATTTAAAACAGAAAAAGACACCTTATCATAATCTTTCTTATATCCTATCTTACGAAGAAAGCGTCTTGCTGTTCTAAGTTCTTCTACTATAAAACATTCTGCATTAATTATCTTTGCTACATTACTTTCCGGAATAGATTCCTTCCAATCAACATCAGCCAATAGCGTTGGAAACAAATAAAGACTTGCCATATCATTTTAAAATTTACACTCTTGTCAGTGCAAAATTACAAAATAAGAAACAAATAAGCATAAATCACAAAACAAAAAAAGGACAGAAAGAATCTGTCCTTATAATATTGTCTATTAAATCTGCTTAGTTTGTTCTACCTGGATAAGTTTTCAATGCTTCTTTTAGGCAATTGATACCAGAAAGCAAATCTTCTATCTTTAAGCAGTAAGTAATACGTGCTTGTTTTCTTCCTTTTTCTGGGTCTGAATAGAATCCTGTAGCAGGAGCAAGCATAACTGTTTCACCATTAAGATTGAAATCAGTAAGCAACCATTTGCAGAATTTATCACTATCATCAATAGGCATTTCTATAACAGTGTAGAATGCTCCTGTTGGGTTAGGACATTTACAACCTGGTATTTCATTTATTGCCTTTACTAATGCTTTTCTTCTTCTATCATACTCATCATTTACTTCTTTGAAGTAAGAAGCAGGAGTATCTATTGCTGCTTCTGCAAAGATTTGTCCAAAGTAAGGAGGGCATAAACGAGCTTGAGCCATTTTCATTGCTGCATCCATTACTTCTTTATTCTTTGAAATAAGCATACCTTCTCTTGCTCCACAAGCAGAATAACGCTTAGAAACAGAATCTAATAGTATAGCATTTTGTTCTATTCCTTCTATTTCCATAATAGAGAAATGTTTCTTTCCCTCATAAACAAATTCTCTATAAACTTCATCAGCAAATAGGAATAAATCGTGTTTCTTTGCTATTTCTGCTAACTGACGAAGTTCTTGTTCTGTATAAAGATAACCTGTTGGGTTATTAGGATTACAAACAATGATAGCACGAGTTTTATCTGTTATTGCTTTTTCAAACTCTGACATTGGAGGAAGAGCAAAACCTGTATCAATTGTTGAAGATATTGTTACTATCTTTGCACCAGCTATTTTTGCAAAAGAATTGTAGTTTGCATAATATGGTTCTGCAACTATTACTTCATCTCCTCTATTAAGACAAACATTAAATGCAAATTGTAAAGCTTCACTACCTCCACAAGTTACAATAATATCTTTCGGATCAAGACTAATATTATGTTTTGCATAATATTCACAAAGTTTCTTTCTATAAGAAAGATTTCCATTAGAAGGAGTATAGGCAACTATATCCATTTTTGCTTTTCTCAAAGCATCAACAGCTTCTGGTGCTGTAAGTATATCTGGCTGTCCTATGTTTAAATGATGAATCTTTATTCCTCTTTCTTTTGCAGCGTCAGCAAAAGGCACCAATTTTCTTATTGCAGAAGCTTGTATTGTAGCTCCTAATTCTGATATTTTAGGCATATTAAATGTTTTTTTTGTTTTATTACAAAATAAAAACGAACAATAATCTTTTTTATTGTTCGTCTTATTCAATTTATTTATTTACTACTTTACCCGTAATTTTCAAAACCACTGTCCCATTGGAAGCATTACTCTCAACAGTTATGGATTTGTTGATTGTTCCAACGTTCTTGGTATTATACTTTACTTTTATCTTTGCTGATTTTCCTGGCATCAAAGGTTCCTTGCTCCAAGAAGGAATAGTACAACCGCAAGAACTTCTCACATTAGTAAGCATCAAAGGAGCTTTTCCTGTGTTTTTGTATTCAAATTCACAGATACCATTACCATCCTTTACTACTTCACCATAGTCATGCACCATTTCTGTAAAAGTTATCTCAGGTTGAGAACCTGTAGCTTTAACTTCTTTCTTATTACTTTGAGCATTAACTCCAAAAACTACTGCCATTGAAAGCACAAATGTTAAAATTAGTTTTTTCATTTTTCTGTCGTTTTTTTATTTTATAATATCTTTTATTAATCTTTCTTTACTACATTTCCTATAATACGTAAGACTATCTTTGGTCTTTTAGAGTCATTTGTATTAACAACAACACTTCTTTTTATTTCTCCAACGATATTTGTATTATATCTTATTTTTATATAACCTTTTTCATTATGCATAAGTCCATTTGAAGAATATTCTGCAAGAACACAACCACAAGAAGTCTTTACACTATTTATCATCAACAAACCATCACCTTCATTAACTACCTCAAAAACGACCTCTCCATTACTTCCTTCTTCTATCTCACCAAAATCATAATAGGTTTTGTCTAACTTCATGCTTGGCTTAGTGCTTCGTGAAACAGAAGTTTTCTTTTTTGAACTACTTCTTTGAGCATAACCACCAAAAGACATCAAAAGTAATGCCATACAAAGAATAGAAGTGATATATATTTTATTTTTAATCATAATTGAATACCTCCTTTATAACCTGCAAAATTACAATAAAGTTTTTACAAAATAATATTTTTCAAAAAAACAAATAAAAATTATATAGTTTTGAATTTTTATTCTATCTTTGCAAAAAATATATTTCACAATATAAAAACTTTTAAAGATATGACAAAAATAGCAATAAACGGATTTGGACGTATCGGTAGAATATCGTTCAGAAACATGCAGAAAAAACAAGGTCTTGAGGTAGTTGCAATCAACGACCTTACAGATGCCGCAACTCTTGCTCACCTATTGAAATACGATTCTGTTCATGGTAGATTTCAAGGTGAAGTTTCTGCAGACGGAGAATACTTGGTAGTAAATGGCAAACGCATCAGAGTTTATGCTGAGCGTGATCCTGAAAATCTTCCTTGGAAAGAATTAGGCATAGACATTGTTATTGAATCTACAGGTTTGTTCAAAACAAGAGAACTTATGTCTAAACACATCAAAGCTGGTGCAAAGAAAGTCATCCTTACTGTTCCTGCAGCAAAAGCTGATGATGTAGATGCAACTGTTGTTCTTGGTGTTAATGAAAAAGTCCTTACAAAAGATATTACTTTCGTTAGCAACGCATCTTGTACTACAAACTGTTTAGCTCCTGTTGCTAAGGTTTTGAATGATAAATTTGGTATCAAGAGAGGACAAATGAACACAATTCACTCTTATACTAACGACCAAAGAATACTTGACCTTCCACATAAAGACCTTAGAAGAGCAAGAGCTGCTGCTTGCAGTATAATACCTACTTCTACAGGTGCTGCAAAAGCTGTTGGGTTGGTTATTCCTGAATTGGCTGGAAAATTGGATGGTATTTCAATGCGTGTTCCTACTCCTGACGGTAGCGTTGTTGATTTAACAGTTGAACTAAACTGCAACGTAACTAAGGAACAAGTAAATGCTGCTATCAAAGAGGCTGCTGAAGGTTCAATGAAAGGTATCCTTGAATACAGCGAAGAACCATTGGTATCAATAGACATCGTTGATAACCCTCATTCTTCAATCTTTGATTCAAAACTTACTATGGTTATGGACGGAAACTTCGTTAAAGTTGTTTCTTGGTACGATAACGAAAACGGATATTCTAACAGAGTTTGTGATTTAGCAGAAAAATTGTCAAAACTGTTATAATATCTAACACGATATAATACATTTAAGGTTGCATACATTTAAGTGTGCAACCTTTTTTTTGATATCTTCTAAAAAAGACTTGGATTTAAAAAATTAAAACCAAGTCTTTTGGGTGTAAAAATCAAGTCTTTTACCTATAAAAACCAAGTCTTTTTTTAGAACAACCAAGTCTTTTTTTGAGAATAAGTTAAATCACCTGAATTTGTCCTTGAGAAATATCTGAATTCTGAATTAACTTGATATTTTTGAGCAAATCCTTGTTCGCAGAATTGTAACCGACAATATGATTTACGTCTTTGGGATTAAGGATAATTTCCTTAGTATCAGGTTTTATCAGAGATTGCAACCTTTCTTTCCATATCTCGGTAAGCACAAGCTCAAAAAATGATATATGAAAAGGTCCTGCAAGAAATCCTTCTCCTGAAACTATGTCTTTGGAAGGGTGTAATCCTACTCTGAGAACCTTAATGTTTGAGTTGAGAAAAACCTTGTAAATATCTTTTGTCCAATCAATTGCTTCTGTAAGTGTTAATGGTTTATATTTATTCTCTTTATATAGCTGAGCCAACTTAGTATGTTCTATCACGAGCGTAGGATATATTCTTGTCGTTTTTGCACCTAAGGATACTATTGTCTTCGCTGTATGAATACTCTTCTGTTTTGTGTCCAAAGGCAGACCTATCATCATTTGCAAGCCAAGATTAAAGCCGTATGACTTGATAAGTTCAGATGCTTTATATACATCTTCAACACTATGACCTCGTTCCGAAAACTGCAAAACTTCATCATCCAAAGACTGAGCTCCAAGTTCTATATCCTTGACGTTGTATTTTTTCAGATTATCAAGGATTTCCGTGTTTATATAGTCAGGTCTTGTAGAAAGACGTATAGACCCTATCCTACCCTCTTTGATATAAGGTTGCACTAATTGAAGATACTTGTTCTGCATTTCCATACTTATTCCCGTAAAACTCCCTCCGAAGAATGCAAGCTCAACTTCATCATCCCGACTTAAAGTAGATAGATAAGTTTCTATTGTCTCTTTCACTTCCAGCATTGAAGGTGCTTTCTGCTGCCCGCTTATATGTTTTTGATTACAAAAGATACAAGCATGAGGACAAGCCAACTGAGGTATAAAAATAGGAATGTTGCAGTGCATAAACAAATTTTATTACTTGAACTTAAAAAACGGACGGAACAAAAGCTCCGTCCTTTATACAATTCTAAACTTTCTTTACATTAAAATATAATTACAGCCTATATTTCCTATCTAATCGGTCTCTATTCTCCCCCCCCCCGATTACTATTTGACTGATTATCAGTATTATAATGTCTTGTTATTCCACTTTCATTCTTGGATGTTGAATGCTTACGACTAGGAGAACTGTTATGAGTACGTTTCAATGTACCTTCTTCATCAAAATATCCATAACCGTATGTATCTCCATACTTACCATAGCCGTAACCATATTTACCATAACCATATCTTCCATAGCCATAACGACCATAACCGTATCCATAACCATATCCGTATCCACCATAACCGTAACCTTTACCATAACCGTACTTTTGCATTACGTTATCCAAACCATTGAGTATGAAATGAACCTTAACATTACTTCTTTGCTCCATCTCTACAAGTGCAGTTGTAAGGATACTTGCGGAAGTAACGCCTAAACGAACAACATAAAGAACGATATCAACCTGTTTTGCCAAAGTCTGAGCATCAGCAATCAAATTCACAGGAGGAGTATCAAGAATAATATAGTCATAACGCTTCTTTAACTCTTCTATAAGCTCTTTCATCTTATCAGAATCTATGATTTCTGAAGGATTAGGTGGAACTTGACCAACACATACTACATCAAAGTTATCAAACTCGGTATGTTGTACAAGATCATCAAGAGTTGTTTTGCCTATATAGTAAGAGGTAATACCTTTGTTAGGGTCTAATCCAAATGTTTTGTGAAGTCTTGGCTTTCTAAGATCGCATTCCATAATCAAAGTCTTATTCTTTGTGATTGAGAATACAGATGCGATATTGATAGATGTTAATGATTTACCTTCAATAGGCATTGATGAAGTGATAAGAATAGTCTTTCCAACACCATCTTTCTTTTCATCATCATTGGTTCCAAGAACATATTTAATATTTGTTCTTATTGTTCTGTAAGCCTCTGTTATCTGAGATTTAGGACGATTGAACACCATCATAGGATTACTTCCTTCTGGGAAACGAGGAATATATCCAAGTATAGGATTTTGAGAAATTTTCTGTAAATCGTCTTTACTATCCACTGTGTCTTTAGTCCAGAACTTAAAGAATATGTATGCTGCAGGAATAGCCAAGCCTAATAAAAGAGCAATAAGGAAATTCATTGCTGTTCGTGGATAAACCTTGGCTGCAACGTGTGCTTTGTCTATAATCTTATGGTCTGGCAAAGCTGCATTCTTTGCAATCTCTGCATCAGCACGTTTTTGATAAAGGAAAGAATATATTTCATCATTAAACTTAAACTGACGTTCAATGTTAATCATATTTCTTTCAGTTGCAGGAAGTTTGTTTATTGCTGTTTGCAACTCATTTTGCTGACGTTGCAACTCACGCATATTCATATTGGAAGCTTCCTTTATATTCTTTAAACTCTCGTTGATTTGCTTTCTGATTGTTTCTATGGTTATCTTAAGTTCCTTTACCTTAGGGTTTTTATCCTTACTTTTTGCTAAAGAAGTTTTGTATTCTATGATTGATTCTGACAATTTACCTACTAATGTAGTAAGCACAGGATCATTTACTCCAACTGCAGAAGGAGAAGCAACACCCTCATCTATAGCAGCAACAGAAATATAGTTTGTCAAATAATTATAGTATTGCTGTTTTGCATACTCTAAAGCTCGTTGTTCTTGTAAATCATTGCTCTTTTGATAAAGATATTGTCCATCGTTAGTAAGGTTAAGAGTATTGTTGGCTTCTTTGAATGATTCTTTTCGTGCTTCTGCTGTAGAAAGAGAGTCTGATATTGCAAGAATTTGTTCATTAACGAAATTTATCGTAGCCATATTCAAGTAATTCTTCTCTTCAAAGGTCTGATCAATATATACCTCACAAAGTTTATTGACAAAATCCATAGCAATCTTAGGATTTCCGTTTCTTGAACTTATTTTAACTATGGAAGATTCTTTGTTTATAAGGTCTATCTTTGTAGAATTATATGCATTTGCTAACGCATCCAAGTTGTTTATTGAAAAAGCGTATGGAATTTTCAAGTTATTCTCACTCCATTTTTCTTTTTTAGGAATAACTTTAAAATGCATCCCATCTTTATTGTACCACTCTCCAAATTTAACTACAACTTCACGCTTAGGAACATTAATCTTCTTATCCAATATTTCATCTTTAACATAATCATAAACAGAGACATTACTCCTTGCTGCGTAAGTAAGTTCATACTTTTTTTTATCCAACATTTTGACTTCAAGTGTAAGTCCAGTCGGTTGAGGTTTGGTAATATCTAACATAACCTCAAAAGGAGAATCTGTGTATATGTCATTATATCTAAAATTCAATTTCTGATAATACGACACATACATATTCATGGCTTTTAATGTCTGCTTTGTAACTGTATAGGACTGGATTGTTCCTATTGCATTTTGGAAATCTTCATTTCCTGTACGAATAAACATTGTTCCCATTCCTAAATTACTCATCATATCATTGTTAGTCTTAATCAACAATGACGCTGTAGCTTCATACTTTGGAGCCGCATATCTATTAACAAAGAATGCAACAACTAAGGCTAACACTACACAAATGGCAAAAAGATACCATTTTTCCATAACCTTAAACCAAAGTTCAGCAAAATTTATCTGCTTTTCTTTTTCTACGGCATTGGATTGTACATCTGGTATATTGGAAGCTTTCTCGTTCATGGCTATTTACTCATATTGTTAATTGATACTATAATTGCAATAACAGAAGCTATCAAGGATAGCGAAGAAGTAATGGTTGTCAAAGGAGTATTTATAGTTTGTAGTGTTTTAGTATTCTTATTTGGCTCTACATACACAATATCTCCAGGACGAAGATAGTAGTTTTTATTCTTCATCACCGATGCTTTTCTAATATCCAAAGTATATATAGCATCTTCTGTTTCTGATTTTCTAACGATTCTTACTTTTTGTCTATTACCATAATAAGTTAAATCTCCAGCTGCTAAAAGAGCATCAAAAATATTAACTGATGGTTGATAGAAAGTATAGATTCCAGGTTTATTGACTTCACCTGCAACCTTAATTCTAAAAGTTACCATTCTGCAAGTAACTGTTATTCCTTCACTAAATTCTTCTGCTTTTTGTTTAATAGCATTTTGAGCTTCTTCTATACTCATCCCTAAAACATTAATCTTTCCAATCGTTGGTAAATCAATGTTTCCATCATTATCAACTTCGTAACTTGTCAAATATAATGTATTATCACTTGCCTGCATAGTATTTCCACTTTGCGTCGTTGATTGAAACAAAGCTGAAGAAGCATTATCCAAAGAAGAATATATCTGAACATAAATCATATCATGAGGTTGTAATTTATATTCAGGAGAAGAATTGGTGTAACCATTCTCATATTTATACAACATTGTGTCTGGTTGATTATCAGATTTCAAATCATCATTCTGAAAATAAATCAAGTTCTTTTGTGATGTACAAGAAGCAAGCAATAATATCGCTAAGACAACTGTACATAAGTTTACAAATCTTCTCATATTCTAAATTATTTTCTTAAATTCGTTCAATGTGCAAAATTAATATTTTTATTTATATTACAAAAAAATTAAGTCCTTTTTCTAACAAATAGAACCAAACAACGTAGCCGAAGTACAATCGTCTATTTTTACCTTTATATAGTCTCCTTTTTTTGTATTCTGCTTATCAAATATAACAACTTTGTTTTGAGAAGTTCTTCCAAAGTACTTATTTTCATCTCTTTTACTCATTCCTTCAACTAATACTTCAAAAGTTTTCCCAATATCTTTTCTATTACTTTGCAACGAAAGATCTCTTTGCAAATCTATTATCTCATTCAACCTTCTTATTTTTTCTTCTTCTGAAACATCATCGTCAAATTTCTTCGCAGCCAATGTTCCAGGTCTCTCTGAATACTTAAACATATAAGCAGAATCATACCCAACCCAAGACATTACGTCCATAGTTGCCCTATGGTCTTCTATTGTTTCAGAACAGAAGCCTGCAATAACATCAGTACTTAATGCACAATCGGGAATTTTTTTTCTAATCATTTCTATTTTCTGCTTATAATCCTCAACAGTGTATTTTCTATTCATCTTTTCCAACATACGATTGCTGCCCGACTGCACAGGAAGATGAATATATTTGCAAATATTATCATACTTTGCTATTGTATCTATCAATTCTTCAGATATATCTTTAGGATGAGAAGTTGCAAAACGCACCCTCAAAAGCGGATTTACTTGAGCAACCTTCTCTATAAGTTTAGCAAAATTAATTCTTTCTCCGTTTTCTTCATAGATATATGAATTTACATTCTGCCCAAGCAAAGTTATGTCCTTATAACCCTGAAGAAACAAATTCTCAGCCTGCTCTACTATGCTTTGAGGAGAACGACTTCTTTCCCTGCCTCTTGTATATGGAACAACACAATAAGAACAGAAATTCTCACAACCTCGCATTATAGATATAAAAGCAGAAATTCCATCCGTATTCAACTCTATTGGAATAATATCTTCGTATGTCTCCTCTTTGGATAGTTCAACATCTATACTCTGTTCAAAGTGTTTCAAATCAGGTTTTTGCTTATATTGTTTAGTAGCATTATCTATCAACTCTGCAATCTTACGATAAGAATCAGGACCTGCAACTATATCTACCTTATCTTCCTTAACAAGACTGTCTTTCAATCTTTCTGCCATACAACCCAAAATACCTATCTGTAGATATGGTTTTTTCTTTTTTAGAGATTGTAAATCATGCACTCTATTATGAATTCTTTTTTCGGCATTATCTCTTACAGCACAAGTATTTATAAGTATCACATCAGCTTCTTTATCAGTAGAAACAAGATTAAAATTATTCTCTTTCAAAACCTTGGCAACAATTCCGCTGTCGGCCTGATTCATCTGGCAGCCGTACGTTTCTATATATACATTTTTCATTTTCATCCAAAATTTCTGCAAAATTATAAAAAAAACTACAATTATCATCTATAAGTCTTTTTGTACTTGTAAAAAGAGTTGATTTTAAATTTTTAAAACCAACTCTTTTATGTGTAAAGACTAAGTTTAAAAAATTTAAAATCAACTCTTTTTTCATCAAATGTAATTTTATTTATAAAAAAACTTAGAAAACTTTATTATTTTGACCCATAAAGTCTGTCTCTCAAAT
>R24__coassemble_1524_pt1 | contig 12021 bp, 11 predicted proteins | sample R24__metabat2_high_PE_045 | metagenome-assembled genome bin R24 | reverse complement strand
GAATATACTAGTATTGGAGGATGGTTATGGTTCTTTTTAGTAAGTATGGTTTGTGGAGCCATTCTTAGCGTTTGTTTTACCATACCATCTGTTATAGATTTTATAGAGAATGAAAAAAATCTCCCTATTTTGTTACTTGATATAACTATACTAGTAGAAGGTCTTATTATGATCGGTTATTTTTGTTATGCGTTTGTTAAACGGGAGGCTAATGCTGTCTTCTGGGCAAGAGTTTATCTCTACTTCCGTATTGCAATTACTATTACTATTATTATTACTATGCTAACTGTGCAAGATAACGAGATAGGATCAATGATTAGAACTCTTATTTGGTCTGTAATTTGGTTTATCTTTTTAGAAAAATCAGAGAATGTCAAGGAAGTAATTCCTCAAGACTACAGAGAAGTAACAAAGTTAGATTGGATTGTTGTTATTATTATAATATTAGTGACAATCTTGTCATTTATTTTAAGTGTAAACCAATTGAGTTAATTTAACATTAACTTAGTATTAGAAAAGAGCAACAAGTTTAAGTAACAACAAAAGAAAGGAATAAAAATATGAAAAAATTAAGGAAAATAATTATTCTATTAGTTATAGTTATCTTTATCTCTTCTTGCGAAAAGAAAGAATACAGGTGCGTAGATACGACAAATGATAAGTCATATACAATGACGGATACTTATTCAAACCAGTGGTATAGTATTTCTTATCCTCTAAATTGGATAACAGAAGAGGTAAATAATCAATCAATGGATGTGGCTATAGGGAAAAAGAATGGAGATATAGTTCTTTCAATATTACATATTCCTACTGATTATTCCTTACCTGAAATAAATAATATGGGCAACGAAGATTTAAGAAAAGCAGGGGCAAGAATTTTATCCAACAAAAAAAAGGTTATAAATGGCAGGTCATGTTATGTAACGGAAATATATCTTTATCAAAAACAAGTGTCCTACATTTTTAAAGAAAATGGTATGATGTACAACATAAAATTCACAAGTCCGAACAATTGGATGGATAACAACAAAGAGGAGATAAACAAAATAATTCAAAGTTTTAAAATCAAATAACATTATGAACAAATCAGCAAAAGTATTATCAACAATCGTTGTTGTAGCAGTATTTATTATTCTTTTTGCAGTATTGGTAGGTGTAAGAGAATCTGAGGGACATTCTACTGACCACAACTATAAAGACGAAGATTGTAAATATAAGGATGAGGCCTATAAACATAAAGATTCTACGGAATTTTATGAGGGTTTTGAATACAAGTTATACAAATTGGATAGATACCATCCCTTAGACTTATACAGAGAAGATGGAGGGACGGCAGGAGAATTTGTCTTTTTACAAGAACAAGGTAAAAACATAAAAAACAAACTTGCTCTTTTGCAGAAGGAGCAATCTTTTGCTAAGGAAATAGAAGCTTATTCCAAGTTCAAAGAGGCATTGGATAAATATTGTGATATTGTTATTACTTTTGCATGGCAAGGAGGTACAGGAATATCTATCGGAATACTTGAGACTGATTATTATCTTACAAGAGCAAGGATAAAGGATATACAAAGAATAAGTTATCTTGAAAATCAAAAGACACTTAACAAACTAAGCAATACAAATAGTAATACAACGAGTTTAACCAACACTATAAACAATCTTATCCAACGTGTAAATAAGAAAGGATATTCTAAATCTGCTATGAACAAGGATATTGCAAAAGAAATGCTATCTTCCTTAAACAAGGAGACAAAAAGAGAGGTATTAAAAACTCTTAAGGATTGGGCTGTTGAAAGAGAGAAGATAATAAGCAACAGTAAGTACAATTCTTCTCAGCAATCCTACCTTAGAAATTCTACATCCATGCTGATAAAAGATATACAGGACATATTAAACGATGCTTATTTTATATACGAGGAATAGACCTTTTAACAAAACTCTATCATATCCGCTAATTGTAGGAAATAGTAAATTTTCGTATAGTAACTATAGTTTTTCTGGATTTTCTGTACGAAAATATGCTATTTTGTTATAAAATCACTGTTTTTAGGTATTCTTTTTTAAAGGAGAAAAACGAAGTCTTCGTTTCTTTGAAAAATAATCAAGTTTTTAGGGTGTAAAAACCAAGTCTTTTGGGTGTAAAGTCTTCGTTTTAATTTTTAAAAACGAAGATTTTTTTCATCAAGTCTTTTTTGCGGAAATTGTTCTTAGTAAAACATTCATTTTATGGTAAAATCTTCTGTTTTTTTTTTATAATTCATCAACGAAAGCCATAAGAAAACATATACATAAAACTTGCAAATAATTGCATTAACAGATAAAATTTGTAATTTTGCAGATCTAAAACAATATTATCAAAATGAATACTGTAAGCATAAGGTTGGATATTCCAGGTTCGGAACTTGGTTTCTTTGAGAAATTTGCTAAAGGAATGGGTTGGCATTATAGTAATCTAAAGGTAGATGACTGCCTTTATGATGCCGAGACAGGTATGTTTCTGAACGAGCAGACAATGCAGTCCATAAGGGAGATAGAAAACGGTACAGCAGATTTACATTATGCAGACAATGCTGAGGATTTAATTGCACAATGTATGGAATAGTATGAAATATACGTTGATATATACAGGAGAATTCAAACGTAATGTAAAGAAATGTGTAAAACGTGGCTATGATTTAACTCTGTTGCAAAACGTTATTAGCATATTGCAGATGAAAGGTGAATTGCCTAAGGAGTATTCTCCACATAAACTTATGGGTAACTACAAAGGCTATTGGGAATGTCATGTTATGCCAGATTGGTTACTGCTCTGGAAACAAAATGATAAAGAATTAATACTTACATTATACAAAACAGGAACTCACTCCGATATTTTTCAAAAATAGAGGAGTGATATGTAAGGATGAAAAAGAATATTACTAATCAGAAAGATAAAATTTGTAATTTTGCACTTTAATACTTTTGGGATTAATGGTTAATGAAATAAACACAGAAGAGTTATACGAAAATTATCGTGTTGTTGTTGATAAAGGACAATCACCATTAAGGATAGATAAATATCTTATGGTGAGAATAGAAAATGCTTCTCGCAACAAAATACAGCAGGCTGCCCATGCGGATTGCATAAAGGTTAATTCTAAGAGTGTTAAGCCAAACTATAAGGTAAAACCTAATGATGTTATACAAGTTTTTTTGACTACAGAACCAAGAGAGATAGAAATCATACCTCAGGATATTCCGCTTGATATTGTGTATGAAGACAAAGACCTTATAATAGTCAATAAGCCAATGGGTATGGTTGTTCATCCTGCATATGGCAATTATGACAAAACTTTGGTTAATGCACTTGAATGGTATTTTCAGCATTCTCCAAATAAAGAGACTGAATGTGAAGTACATCCTCTTTTAGTGCATAGGATAGATAAGGACACCACAGGCTTGCTTGTTGTAGCCAAGAATGAGACTGCTCAGACACTGCTTGCAAAACAGTTTTATGACCATACAATAGAGAGAACTTACACTGCTTTGGTTTGGGGTGATTTTTCTGAAAGCGAGGGAACGATAGATAAAAACGTTGCAAGAGATATTAAAGACAGAAAACGTATGGCTACTTACGAAGACCCAGACGTAGGCAAGCGTGCTGTAACTCATTGGAAGGTGTTGGAACGTTTTGGTTATACTACTCTTATACAATGCAATTTAGAAACAGGTCGTACTCATCAGATAAGAGTACATCTTTCTTCAATAGGACATCCTCTGTTTAATGACTCAACATACGGAGGCGACAGAATACTTAAAGGAACTACTTTCTCAAAATATAAACAGTTTATAATGAATTGCTTTGAACAACTTCCACGTCAAGCCTTACACGCTACTACTCTTGGCTTTATTCACCCAATTACTAAAAAAGAAGTCTTTTTTTCTTCTGATTTGCCTGACGATATGTCAAATGTATTGAGTAAATGGCGAAACTACACTCAGCAGAATTAGGAGTAAAAACTTGTTTTTTGTAATTTTTTTAAGAAAAATATTTGTCAGATAAAAAAAATGTTATACTTTTGCAACCTGAAAAACGCATCTGTGGCGGAATGGTAGACGCGATAGACTCAAAATCTGTTGTCAGCAATGGCGTGAGGGTTCAACTCCCTCCAGATGTACTGCTAAACATATAAAGAATAGATATTTTGGACAAATGCGTGAGTGTTTGTCTTTTTTTTTTGTATATTTTTTTTCAAAAGTTTTGCTATTCTACAAATTATGACTAACTTTGCACCTCAAATTTTTACCGCAAATAATAAAATAAATTTATAAAATGAAAATATACAATACTTCACAGATTAGAAATATCGCCTTGGTTGGTGGTAATAAAGCAGGTAAGACTACATTGGCAGAGGCTATAGGCTTTAATGCAGGTGTGATTAACAGAAGAGGAACAATAGAAGATGGAAACACTCTTTCAGACTATAGAGATATAGAAATAGAAAGAAAAGGTAGTGTTGTTTCTACTGTTGTTTCTGTAGAAAATGGAGACAAGAAAGTTAATGTAATAGACGTGCCAGGCTTTACAGATCTACAAGGTGAATTGATGAGTGCTTTGCCTGTTTGTGAAGCAGCAGTTGTTGTAGTTAATGCTCAAAGTGGTATAGAGGTAGGAACAGAAGTAGCTCTTAGATATGCTAATCGTTTGAATACTCCTATCATTTTTGCGATGAATCAACTTGATGCTGAAAAGGCAAACTTTGATGAATACACAAAAGAACTACAAGAAGAATTTGGTGAAAAAGTAACATTGGTTCAATATCCTGTTAATGCAGGTTTAGGTTTTGATTCTTTCATTGACCTTATCACTCAGAAGATGTATAAGTATCCAAAGGGTGGTGGCAAAGCTACGATAGAAGACATACCAGCAAGCGAAAGCGACAAAGTAGAAGAACTTAGAATGAAACTTGTTGAGAATGCTGCTACAGGTGATGACTCTCTAATGGAGAAATACTTTGAAGAAGGTGATTTGTCATTGGAAGACATACGTAAAGGTTTGAAAATGGGTATAGCAAGCAGAAGTGTATTCCCTGTTGTTTGTGTTTCTGCTAAGGAAGATATGGGTATAGATAGAATGATGGAATTTATCTGCAACAATGTACCTGCTCCAAATGAAGCAACAAATACATTAAACTATGACGGTGGTGAAAAACCTTCTTATGATGCAAGTAAAGATGCTGTTGTTTATGTATTCAAAGCTGCTAACGAATCACATGTTGGAGAAATTACCTTTATGAAGGTTATTGAAGGAGAAGTTGCTGCAAGTTCTGACTTAGTAAATTCAAGAGATGCAAGTAAAGAAAGATTTTCTCAGATAAGTGTTAATACAGGAAAGAACCGTGTAGCTGTTGATAAAGCAGTTGCTGGTGATATAGTTTCAACTATAAAGCTTAAGTCAGTTAAAGTAGGTGATACTCTTACAGGAGCTAAGAATCAAGGTGTAAAAATGGAAAAGGTAGAATACCCTGAACCTATCTTCACAACTGCAATCAAGGCTGTTGATTCTACAGAAGAAGAAAAACTTGGTGCTTCTTTGAATGACTTTACTGCTCACGACCCTGCTCTTAGATATGAGATAGCAAGAGAAAGTAAGCAAACTATCGTTGGTGGTATGGGTGAGTTCCACATCAACATACTAAAATGGTACTTAGACAATGTTTATAAAGTAAAAACAGAGTTCTATACTCAAAAGATACCTTATAGAGAAACTATTACTAAAGACGCTGAGGCTTCATACAGACATAAAAAACAATCTGGTGGTGCAGGACAGTTTGGTGAAGTATATCTATATATTCAACCATATACAGAAGGAATGGCAAAACAGACTAAGTATCCTATCCGTGGTACAGAAGAACATGAACTACCTTGGGGTGGAAAACTTATCTTCAATAACTGTATTGTAGGTGGTGCTATTGATGCAAGATTTATGCCAGCAATTCTTAAAGGTATAATGGAAAAAATGGAAGAAGGTCCATTGACAGGTTCATACGCAAGAGATATTGTTGTTAATGTATTTGACGGTAAAATGCACCCAGTAGATAGTAATGAAATGGCATTCAAACTTGCTGGTAGAAATGCATTTAAGGAAGCTTTCAAAAATGCAGGTCCAAAGATTCTTGAACCTATATATGATTTGACTGTTACTGTTCCTGCTGACCTTATGGGTGGTGTTATGACTGACCTACAAGGTAGAAGAGCAATAGTTATGGGTATGGATTCAGAAGGAAAACATCAGGTTATTAAGGCTAAAGCTCCTTTGGCTGAGATGAACAGATATTCAACTGCCCTTTCTTCATTGACTTCTGGTAGAGGTATGTTTACTATGAAGTATGCGGAATACCAAGCAGTTCCTACTGATGTTCAAAACGACCTATTGAAAGCATACGAAGAGGAAAGTAAAGAAGAAGATTAGAATAAAAATAATATTTTTGCGAAAAATTTTATTTGTTCATTAGTTCGGACTGCTGTGAAGCAGTCCGTTTTTTTATTATTTTTGATAAAAAGAACAAAAAAAACAAGATATTAGAAAACTTTTACTAACTTTGCAAAAAATATATCAACGCTATGATTCAAGAATTATTACAACAAGATATTTCAAAAACTATTAATGAATTATATTCACTAAACACAGAACCTAAGGATATCGTATTACAGCCAACAAAGAAAGAATTTGAAGGAGATTATACCTTAGTAGTCTTTCCGTATGTTAAACTTGCAAAAAAATCTCCAGAACAAGTTGCAGAGGATATAGCAAAAAAGACTATAGAACATTCTACGATAATTACAGGCTACAATATTATTAAAGGATTTCTTAACTTTGTTTGTGATAAATCCTATTGGAATACATTCTTAGATAAAAATAAATGTAATCAAACATTTGGTTATCACGCTTCAAAGAATGGAAGTCCTATAGTTATAGAATACTCTTCACCTAATACTAACAAGCCTTTACATCTTGGACATATAAGAAATAATCTTTTAGGCTGGTCAGTCGCTGAGATACTTAAAGCAAATGGATATGAGGTTAAGAAAGTTAATCTTGTTAATGACAGAGGAGTACATATTTGCAAGAGTATGGTTGCTTGGCTTAGATATGCTAACGGCGAGACACCTGAAAGTAGTGGAATGAAAGGTGATCATTTGGTTGGTAAGTACTACGTTGTCTTTGACAAGCATTATAAAGAAGAGATAGCAGAACTTGTTGCCAAAGGTATGTCTGAAGAAGAAGCCAAGAAGCAGGCACCTATTATGCTTGAAGCACAGAATATGCTTGTTAAATGGGAACAGAAAGATAAAGAAATACGAGACCTTTGGGAAAAGATGAACTCTTGGGTTTATGCAGGTTTTGATGCTACATACAAACGCTTGGGTGTTGATTTTGATAAGATATACTATGAAAGTCAAACCTATCTTTTAGGTAAGGACTTAGTAAAAGAAGGCTTAGATAAAGGTGTATTCTATAAAAGAGAAGATGGAAGTGTTTGGATAGACCTTACAGACGAAGGCTTAGATGAAAAACTCCTATTAAGAAAAGACGGCACAAGTGTATATATGACTCAAGATCTTGGTACTGCTTGTTTAAGGCATAGTGATTTTTCTTCAGATAAACTTGTCTATGTTGTAGGAAATGAACAGATATATCATTTTCAAGTATTAAAAAAAGTAATGCAACGTCTTGGATTTGATTGGGCTAAGGATTTATATCATCTTTCATATGGTATGGTTGAACTTCCTAATGGTAAGATGAAATCACGTGAAGGCACTGTTGTAGATGCTGATGATTTAATGCAAGAAATGTATGAGGTGGCAAAACAACAGACTCTTGAAAAAGGAAAACAACAAGATTTAACTCCAGAACAAGCAGATATACTTTACAATACATTATCTTTGGGTGCGTTGAAGTATTTTATATTGAAAGTAGATCCCTCCAAGACCATGCTTTTCAATCCTCAAGAAAGCATAGACTTTAATGGTAATACAGGTCCTTTTGTTCAATATACATATGCTCGTATTCAATCTATTGTTCGTAAAGCACAAGAAGAAAAAAATGTTAATGTAGAAGATGTTAAAGTAAATAAGGATATAACTCTTACTGACAAGGAAATAGATGTTTTGAAGACTATATCAACATTCCCTGAAGTAATAAAACAAGCAGGTGAAAACTATTCCCCTTCTTTGATAGCTAATTTTGTATATTCTTTGGCAAAGAGTTTCAATACTTTCTATCAAGACAGCAGCATACTTAGGGAAGAAAACACTGATGTAATGCAACAAAGAGTATGTCTTGCTTACTTTACAGGAGAAGTGATAAAAAGAGCAATGCACTTGTTAGGAATAGACGTTCCTCAGAGAATGTAAAATGTAAAATAATATGGGTAAGTATTTTGAACAAACGGAAGAAAGAACTTGTCTTGCAGGCTTGGAAGAAGGTGGTAATGAGTTGATAGTTTTTAATGATGATGTACATACCTTTGACTATGTTATAGATTGTTTGCAGACTATTTGTAAATTGAATAAAGAGCAGGCTGTTTCCTGCACAAATATTATTCACTACAAGGGTTTATGTGTAGTAAGACATGGTTCATACGATGTGTTAAAGCCCATGTGTATAGCATTAGAAAATAAAGAATTAAAAGCAGAAATACGTTAGTTTGTATTATTTATAAATTATAAAAACAATTAAAATATCATGGATTTGTTATTTATCATATTATTATTAGTTTGTGGAATGGCTTTGATAGTACTTGAACTTGTAGCTATTCCTGGTACAACAATAGCAGGCTTGGCTGGTGTAGGTCTTTCTATTTGGGGAATCTATAGGGTGTTTGTTGAGTACGGTTCTTTTTGGGGTGGTATGGTAATAGTTTTTGATGTGTTGGTGTGCCTTATTCTTCTTATCTTTACTTTGAAGTCAAAGCTCTGGAAACGTTTTGCGCAGAAAGAAGAGATTTCCTCCAAAGTCAATGAGATAAAAACCGTTGTTAATGTAGGAGATAGAGGAAAAACAATTACTCGTCTTGCTCCTATGGGAACAGCACTTATCAATAATGAAAGAATGGAAGTCTATACTTCTACTTCTTTTCTTGATCCTGAAACGGAGATAGTAGTAGAAGAAGTAAGTGGAAGTAAAATACGAGTAAATAAAATTAATTAATAACCATAAAAATTTAAAAATTATGTCTTACACAATTATTGCAGTAATAGCTGTTTTAGCCTTTGTGCTATTGTCAATATTCTTTTATCTGATACCTGTAAATCTTTGGTTTCAGTGCGTTTTAAACGGAGTAAGGATTTCTTTGCTTCAACTTATGTTTATGCGTTGGCGTAAAGTACCGCCTGCTATTATAGTGAATGCTATGATAAACAGTAAGAAAGCAGGCTTAGACCTTAGCAGTGATTTGTTAGAGGCTCACTATTTGGCTGGAGGTCATGTTCAAAGAGTTGTTAATGCTTTGATTTCTGCTGACAAAGCAAATATAGCCTTAGACTTTAAAGCAGCAACAGCTATTGACCTTGCAGGTAGAGATGTGTTTGAAGCAGTTCAGATGAGTGTAAATCCAAAAGTTATAGACACTCCTTCTGTTGCAGCAGTTGCAAGAAATGGTATTCAACTTATAGTAAAAGCCCGAGTAACTGTTCGTGCTAACATCAATCAACTTGTCGGTGGAGCAGGAGAGGAGACAATTCTTGCACGTGTTGGTGAAGGTATTGTTACTTCCATTGGTAGTGCAGAATCTCATGCTTTTGTTTTGGAAAATCCTGATTCTATTTCAAAGGTCGTGCTTGCCAAAGGTCTTGACACAGGTACTGCTTTTGAGATTCTTTCTATTGATATTGCAGATATAGATGTTGGAAAGAATATTGGTGCAGAACTTCAAATGGACCAAGCAAATGCAGACAAGAATATTGCACAGGCAAAAGCCGAAGAAAGAAGAAGTATGGCTATTGCAGCAGAACAAGAGATGAAAGCTGAAGCTCAAAAGATGCGTGCAAAGGTTATTGAAGCAGAAGCCGAAGTTCCACTTGCAATGGCAGAAGCATTCCGCAAAGGCAATCTTGGAATAATGGATTATTACAAGATGAAAAACATACAAGCCGATACCGAAATGCGTGATGCAATAAGCAAACAATAGCAACAAAAAAAATTAACTTAAAACAAAACGTCCTGCAAAAAAAATTGCAGGACGTTTGTGAGGTATTACAATAAAAAGCAAATTGCTTAAATAAGATAGATATCAATTTATGATATATGATGTATTTATAAGTTATCGCAGACTTGGAGGATTTGATACTGCTGGTCATATATACGACAGATTAACAAATGATGGATATTCTGTCTCTTATGATATAGACAGTCTTAGAGAAGGTCATTTTGATACCCAACTATTAGTTCGCATTGAACAATGTGTTGATTTTATTCTTATTGTTGATAAGAATTGTTTTGAACGTACGTTAGACCCAACTACAAAAACAGAAGACGATTGGTTGCGTCAAGAGTTAGCCTATGCATTAAAATTAAAAAAGAATATAATTCCAATATTGTTGGCAGGGGCTACTTTCCCAGAAAACCTACCAGAAGATATATATGATGTACGATATTATAATGGACCTTCGCATAATAATGAATATTTTGATTCTTTCTACGGTAAGTTAAAAAGTTTTCTACGTGCGTTGCCAAGAAACAGCGTGTCTCCATTATTAAATTCACAAGAAATATCACAAAAAACACTTCCCAATTTAAAACTCAAAGCAGATGTGGATTGTGTGTTTTATCTTGATGGCGACAAATGTTTGGACCTTGAAGCAGGTTCTATAAAAAAACTTCCTTTGTCAAAAGGCGAGTACGAATTGAGATTCGTTAGTAAAGAAAACGACAAAGATGTTCTTGAAATGGAGTTTGCAATGCCCGAAGTAGACAAACTGCTGAAAGTTACGCTGAGCGAAGTTGTAAATAACCGATTACAAAAAGAAGAGGAAAGACGCAAGGCTGAAGAAGAAAAACGTCAAGAAGAAGAACGTCGGCAAAAGGAAAAGGAAGGAAAATTCACAGTAAATGGTGTAGAGTTTAAAATGGTTTTTGTTGAGGGTGGCACTTTTACTATGGGAGCAACATCGGAACAAGGTGATGATGCTTACGAGTATGAGTATCCAACACATAGAGTTACTCTTTCTGATTATTATATAGGTGAAACAGAAGTAACACAAGCCTTATGGGAAGCCGTTATGGGTAGTAATCCTTCTTATTTCGGAGGCGACAATCTTCCCGTGGAGCGTGTTAGTTACAATGATGTAAAAACATTCATCACAAAACTGAATAGAAAGACAGGCAAGAAATTTCGCTTACCAACCGAAGCCGAATGGGAATATGCAGCAAGAGGAGGGAATAAAAGCAAAGGTTATAAATATGCTGGGAGTAATACTATAGATGATGTTGCATGGTACGATGATAATAGTAATTTTAAAACACATCCAGTAAAGACAAAGCAACCAAATGAATTAGGAATATATGATATGAGTGGGAATGTATGGGAATGGTGTAGTGATAATTATGGTGCTTATAGTAGTTCATCGCAAACAAATCCAACAGGTCCTTCTTCAGGCTCTTCCCGTGTGCACCGCGGTGGTTCTTGGTACAGCGATGCGAGGGACTGTCGTGTATCTTATCGCTACAACAGCCATCCCTCCAACAGGTTCATTTACCTCGGCTTCCGCCTCGCTCTTGCCCGATAGTTTAACTTGCTGTTTTTCTTTCAAGCATTGCTAAGCTAAAAAGAGGAGAGGAATTTTTTAGAAAAGAGTTTAGTGGCTTGAAGCGAGCGTAAGCCGCCAAGCCACAGAAATCTTTTCAGAAAAATTCCGAAAAGTAAAATAGTAGAATCAGGTATATCTTTAGTTTTTTCTTTGATTTATAATAATTTTTGTATTTTTGCAGGTGAGTAACTTTTAACAGAAAGGCGGATATTATGCAGAATTTACCTA
>R24__coassemble_1522_pt1 | contig 12047 bp, 11 predicted proteins | sample R24__metabat2_high_PE_045 | metagenome-assembled genome bin R24 | reverse complement strand
GTGCTATCTTAGACAGTGATATTAAGTTCTTGGAAAGAAAAATAGATGCAATGGAGGAAGAACTTCCCAAACTTAGAGCTTTTATTATTCCTTCTTCTTCACAAACTGCCTGCTTGTTGCATTTGGCTCGTACTATTTGCAGAAAATGTGAAAGACTTTGTGTTGAAGTCAATGATAAATATGGATTGAATCCTAATGTTTTGTGTTATCTTAACCGTTTGTCTGACTACTTTTTTGTTTTGGCAAGAAAAGTAATGCAAGATAAGCATAGAACTGAAAGGTTTTGGGAAGCATAATGAATAAAAAAACAACAAAAATAAAATAACATGTATTGGAGTTTAGAACTTGCGTCTCATTTGGAGGATGCTCCTTGGCCGGCAACAAAAGAAGAGTTGATAGATTATGCTGTTAGAACAGGGTCTCCAGCAGAAGTAGTTGAAAACCTTAGGGAAATAGAAGACGAAGGAGATATCTATGACTCAATAGAGGATATTTGGCCAGATTATCCAACAAAGGAAGACTTCTTCTTTAATGATGAAGAATATTAAAAAAAGGAATTTGTTTTGAGGACTTTATATCTTTGAATAAGGTCCTTATTTTTTTTAATGATATGAAAATAAATAATTATATTTCACGAGTTTTCATACTCTTAGGCTTATATATAGCCTTTTTGTTAGCGGCTTCTGTCTTAGGAGGTATAATCTTCTTTTACACAAATGATATGACTTCTCTTCTAATCTTGGCTACTGTGATTGCTTTCGGAGGAAGTGTTGTCGTTTATCATAAAATTTTTGACAAAAAGTGGATAGACACTTCTCTATTTCAAAAGCCTGACAGTTGGAAATGGCTTGTTGTTGCTGGGATATTGTTTGCAGCCTCAGTACCTTTGGTGGATTATTTTTCAAAACCTGAAACAGATCAGACAATACTGAAACTTTGTAGCAACGCTTCTACTTTTAAAGTGATAGTACTTGTCTTTGGCGTTGCTGTGTTTCCTGCTGTGTTTGAAGAATGGTTTTTCAGGGGAATAATACAAACAAATCTAAGTAAAGTTACCAAAAATAGTTACGTAGCAATAATAATCACGGCTCTTGTTTTTTCCGCTATGCATTTTGATTTCGGTAATCTTGTTGCCAGATTTATACTTGGCTTTATCTTAGGATTGATGTTTTATTACTCTAAGAGCCTTTGGGTGAATATTCTTGTGCATTTTGCTAATAACTTCATAGTTCTTCTTACCATATTATTGCAGGGAAAAGATGGAATGATGGATATGGAAGAAAAGATTTTTGATAATATGCTTTATATTATCCCTTCCATACTTCTGATTGCTGCTATTATATTATTATATGAGAAAAAGAAGCTTATAAATTCAGAATCTTAAACTCAACTCTTCTGTTTTTTGACCTACCTTCATCGGTCTTGTTGTCAGCAATAGGCTTTGTTGCTCCATAACCTTTGTACTTCAATCTTTTTTTGTCAATTCCAGCAAGCAAAAGATAATCATAAACGGCTTTTGCTCTGTTTAAAGACAGTTCCATGTTGTATTTGTCTTTGCCTTTATTGTCGGTATGACCAGAAATCTCAATTTTCATATTAGGTTTTCTTTCTAAGAGATTAATAAGATTGTGAAGTTCTACATAGCTTTGAGGTAAGAGAATGCTTTTGTCAAATTCAAAGAATATGTTTTCTAATATTATGACTTCTCCTACTGAATAGGTTACGGTGTCTTGTGTCCTTGTTATTTGTATGTCCCCCTCTTGTTTTGTTTTTCCACAGGTTAGGCAATACAACTCAACATCATCAACATAGTAATAAGCACCTGGAAGAATATTTCTTAGACCTTTTGGATAATTGACGTTGCTTTGTTCGGCAGGGTAGAAGTTGCCTATGGTGAGAAATTTCTCTCCTCCCTGTGCAATGAAATCTCCTTCTATCTTCATCCAATCTGTTGTGTCTACAAGCACTCTCGCAAAAGGATTGACGACTTGTGGTTTGTAGAAAGATGAGATGTTTTGTTTTACATTATTGACAATCTTTGTTGTGTTATTGGTTATCATCTGGCGAGTAGTATCACTTATCATCTTAGTTGTAAATAATCCGCCAATAGTAGCAACGGCTTCGGGTGAATATTCGCTTAAACTAACCCAAAAACTAAGATGATATGTTTCTCCTTTCAAAAGTTTTTCTTTTAACTCGGTTTCTATATACTCTCTATAATCAGTCAATGAACAATAAATTCCTACCATACTCCCTCCGGTCCTTGGCATTTGGATACCGAGTTTGTTCTTTGGAACATGACATTGCTTTCCTCCACAGTTATTGTAATAGTCTGCAGAACCTGAAGTAGGTTGCCACCAACCCAAAGGCTCATTCATATATCCGTAGGGGTCTATTCTTTTAGGGCAAGCAATGTGTTCTTCAAAAGAATAGTTGTAGATAAGATTGGAGTCTTTATCTGTCTGACAAAAGACAAAAGAGCAGGGGAGAGCAAATAAAAAAAAGAATAAAAACTTATGCTTCATAATTCATCAAAATTTATCTCGTTTGTTGTATCTATCCATTTTATATTAGGAACCTTGTTAAACCAAGTCATTTGACGCTTTGCATATTGGCGAGTATGAACTTTTATTAGTTCAATAGCTTCGTTTAATGATATAGTGTTTTGAAAATAATCAAACAGCTCCTTATATCCGACAGTATTTAGGGCAACTAAGTGTCTATAATCAAAGAGTTCTCTTGCTTCCTCTACTAATCCGTCTTTTATCATTAGGTCTGTTCTTTGATTAATCCTGTTTATTAAGTCTTGTCTTTCTCTGCTGATACCTATAATCTTGATTTTAAAGCCTCTTTGTGCCATATTTGAAGTACGGAAAGAGGTGAAAGTTTTGCCTGTTTGAAAATATATCTCCAAGGCTCTTTGAATACGGCGATGGTTGTGTTTATCTACTATGTTGTAATATTCAATATCTTTTTCCTTTAGTAAATTCTGTAGATAGACTAAGCCTTTTTCTTCATAGAGTTGTTGAACTTGTGAGCGTACTTCTTTGGAAATATCTGGCATATCGTCTATTCCGTTAATAACTGCATTGATGTATAAACCACTACCGCCAACGAGAACGGAATAATCGTTTTGTTGGAAAAGTGTATCTATGATATTTATGGCTTCTTTTTCGTAACGGGCAACGTTATACTCTTCGTTTATGCTCCAAGCTGCTATCAAATGGTGTCTAACTGCCTTTAATTCTTCCAAGGTAGGACGAGCAACACCAATATTCATCTCTTTGAATATCTGACGCGAATCAGCAGAAACAATCTCGCAATGAAAATGTTTTGCTAACTCAATAGCCAATGATGTTTTGCCACTTGCCGTTGCACCGACAATAATGTAAAGAGTCTTTGTCATACTTTTTAGATATAACGAACAAATATCTAAATTATTTTTGCTACACTGTGAGTAAAATATCTTTAAATTACCTATAGGAGGTAAAAAAGTTGTAAATTTGCAACGTAAAACAGTTTTTTAAATGGAAAATAAAGATAAAATATTGCTAAGGGCTGTTGAATTGACTGATGTAGATAATCTCTATGAATGGGAGAATGATACAGAACAATGGTCTATTGGTTTGACATCTCGATTTATCTCTAAATTTGATATTGAAAACTACGTACTCAGTTCTCAATCTGAAGATGTTTTTTCAGCAGGACAAACACGCAATATTGTAGATTTGTTGGGAAAGGAAAGAGTGGCGATAGGTTGTGTGGATTTGTTTGACATAGATGTAAAAAATCAAAGAGCGGGAGTTGGAATATATATTGCTGAAGATTATAGAAGAAAAAATCATGGCGAACAATCTTTAATATTATTGGAAAACTATGCAAGAAATACTTTGCTTTTACATCAGTTGTATGCTTTAATTGGAGAAAATAATGTTGCAAGTCAAAAACTATTTGCAAAAGTAGGTTATAATAAAACTGCTACTCTTGAACAATGGATTAGAAGAAAAGAATGTTTTGAGAATATCTTTGTTTATCAAAAAATACTATAAAGATGAATAAGATAAAAGATTTTATAAGAAAGCATAAAGTACTGAGTGTTATTTTAATATCTATTTTTACTATAGTTTTGGTTTTGGTATTTACTACAATAATGCTTTTTACCTCTACGACAAATAATAAAAGCGAAGTAGATTTATATATTTATCCGAATACAACATATAAAGAATTGTGTTCTAAACTACAGAAACAAAACATAATAAATGATAATAGCTTAAGTTTTGCTTTATTTTCAAACTTGTTTTCCTTAGATAAGAATTTCAAGACAGGCTACTATGTAATAAAAAAAGATATTTCTGTTTATTCATTAGTAAAAAAAATAAGGAATGGAGAACAACAGACAATAAGAATAACTATTAATAATGTTAGAACTACAGATATTTTTGCTGGGAAAGTTGCTAAAAAACTTTTGTTAAGCAAAGAAGATATAATAAAGGCAATAGATTCTTTGAATTATAGTTATCCTAATGAACTGTTTTATCATATTCTTCCAGATACATATGAGTTTTATTGGACTGTGAATGCTAAGGATTTAATTCAACGTCTTTTCAATTTTTCAGATAAATGGTGGAATAAACAACAAAATCGTATCAAGAATATTGGATATACTAAAGAAGAGATAATTGCATTGGCTTCTATTGTTCAAGAAGAAACAGTAAAAGAAGATGAAAAATCACTTATTGCAGGAGTGTATATTAATAGATTGAAATCTGATATGTTGCTTCAAGCAGACCCAACGGTAAAGTTTGCCTATGAAGATTTTACTCTACAAAGAATACGCTTAGAACATCTAAGAATAGATTCTCCTTTTAATACATATAAGTATAAAGGCTTGCCTCCTGCACCAATTTGTTTGCCAGATATATCTACAATTAAAGCAGTGTTAAACTATAAACAACATAATTATCTTTATTTTTGTGCTAAAGAAGATTTTTCTGGTTATCATAATTTTGCATCTACAGTTCAAGAACATAATCTTAATGCAAAAAAATACCACTCCGCTTTAAATAAACGAAATATAAAATAATAATAAAGTATAACAATAAAGCAAAAGGACGATACATTTTGTATCGTCCTTTTCATTGTTTGTTACTTAGTTTATATTATTTCTTATGAGATGCGTAGTAATTCATCAAACAACCGTCTGCTAAGATTTCTCTTTCGTCGTTTGTAAGATTTTGGAAGAATAGATGAATATTTTTTACACCGTCTTTTGTTATAACTTTTGCATCTATTTCTTCTTTTCCACTAAGTATAGCTTCTCTTATTCCTTCTATATAAACGAAATCTCCAACATTGTAATCAAATGCAGTTTCCTTAGCAATAGTGAAAGGAACTATACCCCAGTTAATACAATTTGAACGATAACGTTTAGTAGCATATTCATAACAAATGTTAGCATCACCACCAAGAACTTTTTGACAAGAAGCTGCTTGTTCTCTTGCAGAACCATCTCCAGGTTTGTTTGCAAATACGCAAGAACCAAATGAAGTGTTTTCTGCTTTTGCTCCAACTTTGTTAAGTGCATCTAATACGTGTTGAGGAGTTTTTCCAGCTCTTCTTTCTAAGTCTTCACTTTGAATTCTCTTTGATGTAGGTACGTATTCAGGTACTCTACGAGAAAGAGCGAATTCAGATAACTTTAATGGATTAGAACGATAAGAAGATGTCTCTCCTGAAGGTATTAATTCATCTGTTGTTGTTACAGGATCGTGAATAACTGCTGCAAGTTCTACTAACATATTTTCTTGCATAGCATACATCTTTGGCCAATCCTTGATATTTGGTCCGTAACGCAATTCTTGAGAAGCGTCTGCTTTTCCAAATCCTTGATAAACTCGTTTTTCATAAACCTTAGGATCATATTTATATCCTTCGTAATTTACTGTGTAGTCTATATCTGTTGCAGCAGTAATAACACCACCATTTGCGGCAGTAGCAGCAATAGAACGAGCATCCATTAAAGCAACAAGAGAAATTTGTCCTTGTCCTGGCTTACTTCCTTCACGGTTAGGGAAGTTTCTTGTTGTATGACGAATAGAGAAGCCATTGTTTGCAGGAACATCACCAGCACCAAAGCAAGGACCACAGAAAGCAGGCTTAATAGCAACACCAGCTTCAAGTAAATCCTCAGCAATATGAGAACGTGTAGCAGCAAGATAAACAGGAACACTCTGAGGATAAGCACTTGCAGTAAAGTATCCATTGCCTGTAGATTTATCTTTTAGTATTGCAGCAGCAGCAGCTAAGTTGTCATATGTACCACCAGCACATCCAGCTATAATACCTTGATCTGCCCATACTTTTCCATCTTTTATTTTGCTTACAAGATCTATTTCAATCTTATCTCCAAAACGTTTCTTAGAATCTTCTTCTACTTCTCTAAGTATTTTTTCTGGATTAGCTTGTAGTTCGTGGATAGTGTAAGCATTTGATGGGTGATAAGGTAAAGCAATCATACTTTCTTGTTTAGAAAGATCTATCTTTATCATGCTATCATAGTAAGCAACTTTTCCTGGACGAAGTTCTTTGTAATCTTCAGGACGATTGTGCATCTTATAATAATTATGTACTTCTTCATCAGTAACCCATATAGAAGAAAGACATGTTGTTTCAGTTGTCATTACTTCTATTCCATTACGGAAATCAATAGGAAGATTCTTTACACCAGGACCAGCAAATTCAAGAACTTTATTTTTTACAAATCCGTTTTCAAATGTAGCTTTAACTAAAGAAATAGCAACATCGTGAGGACCTATTCCTTTTCTTGGAGAACCTTCTAACCAAACAAGAACAACTTCAGGAGCATTAATATCCCAAGTGTTTTCTAACAATTGTTTTACCAATTCTCCACCACCTTCTCCAACACCCATGTTTCCAAGAGAACCATAACGTGTATGTGAGTCTGAACCAAGAATCATATTTCCGCACTTAGCCATTGCTTCTCTTGCATATTGGTGAATAACGGCTTGGTTAGTTGGAACAAATATACCACCATATTTTTTTGCAGCAGAAAGACCAAATACATGGTCATCTTCATTTATTGTTCCACCAACAGCACAAAGAGAATTGTGGCAATTAGTCATTCCATAAGGGATAGGGAATTTAGTTAAACCACTTGCTCTTGCAGTTTGAATAATACCTACATAAGTAATGTCATGAGAAATCAAAGCATCAAATTTGATACGCATTTTTTTACCTTTGCTACGATCTACATCGTGAGAACGAAGTATTTGATAAGCAATGGTATTTTCTCTGGCTTCGTCAGCAGTGGTATTAGCTGACTCAACAAGTTTTTCTCCGTCAAGAAGATATACTCCTTTATTGATAAGTTCTACCATGTTAATTGTTTTATTTATTTAAAATTGAAACTATCTTTCAACCGATTAGGGTTTAAAACTGCAAATTTATACAAACTTTTTTAATTGACCACATTTTAAGTCTTTATTTTTCTTTATTTGCTAAAAAAGATTTGTTTTTTATAAAAAAAAGAAAAAAATAACAGAAATAAGAGAATTTATTTATAAATTTGCAATGTTTTTTTAGAATTTAATCACAGAAATAAAAAGTACTGATAATGAAAACTATAAATGAATTGCAAGACATTGCAACACAAATACGTAGAGATGTTTTACGTATGATAAATTCTGCAAATTCAGGACATCCGGGAGGAAGTTTGGATTGCGCCGACCTTTTCACAGCTCTTTATTTTGATGTTATGGATATAGAGCCAAAGAACTATACACGTGAGGGTAGGGGTGAAGATATGTTTTTCCTTAGCATAGGACATATTGCTCCTGTTTGGTATTCTGCACTTGCACGACGAGGATATTTCCCAGTAAAAGAATTAGCAACGCTTAGACAAATGGGTTCTCGCTTGCAAGGACATCCTTCTTATCATGCAAAGTTAGAAGGTGTAAGAGCAGCAAGTGGTTCTCTTGGACAAGGAATGAGTGTTGGAGTAGGAGCAGCCCTTGCTAAAAAAATGAATAATGATGATAAATTAGTCTTTACTCTTCATGGAGATGGCGAAATAGAAGAAGGACAAATATGGGAAGCTGCTATGTTTGCAGGAGCGAATAAAGTAGATAACCTTATTTCTATTATAGATGTAAATCATGCTCAAATAGACGGAAGAACAGAACAGGTTTGTGATTCTTCATCATTAAAAGACAAGTTTATAGCATTTAAATGGGAAGTAAAAGAATGTAATGGCAACGATATGCAAGAACTTGTAAATACATTGAAAGAATGTAAGCAAGCTTGTCATAAAGGAAAACCTGTAATGCTTCTGATGAATACCAAAATGGGCTTTGGTGTTGATTTTATGCTTGATGATAACGGTTGGCACGGCAAGGCTCCAAACGATGAACAAACAGCTAAGGCATTATCTCAACTTAAAGAAACATTAGGTGATTATTAAAAATCAAAATAAGAACTCTGTAGGGAAAAAGACAAAGTTTCTAAACCATATTATTAAAAACCTTTGTCTTGTTTTCTTGGTTTTATCTTCTTGTCTGATGGCTTTTTCGCAACAAGTAGAAAAGACACGAATCCTTTTTGTGGTGGATTGTTCCTATAATATGTATGAGAAATGGCAAAGTGAAAGCAAAATAAAAATAACTCAATCACTTGTTTCCAATATTGTTGATAGTTTATCCACGCAAGAAGGTGTTGAATGTGCTTTAAGAGTGTTTGGGAGCGAAAAAGACTATTCTACTCAAGATTGTGAGGATTCTCGTTTGCTTGTTCCTTTTTATCGTTTGAATACAGATGCTTTGAAATCCAAACTTAAAGGACTTGTTCCAAAGGGTACTTCTGCTGTGAGCAATTCATTAGAAAAATTAAGAGATGATTTTCCTAATGACAAGCATTGTAGAAATATTGTTATTATGATTCTTAACAATATAGACAGATGTGGTGGAAATATAACCGAAACATCCAAGAATCTGCAAAAGCAAGGGGTGTGTTTAAAGCCTTTTATCATAGGAATAAACAAAGGAATGAAAGAGTTCTATCAGAATGCAGGCTCATATTATGAAGCAAACAACGAAGTGGAGTTTTCAAAGATTATAAATAAAATAATCAAACAGGCATTACATAATACATCTGTTCAGGTTAATCTTTTAGACTCTTATCTTCAAAGCACAGAAACTTTTATTCCTATAACATTTATAGACAGCAAGAGCAAACAGACAAGATATAGTTTCATTCATTCTTTTAATTCCAATGGTATTTCCGACACAATATTCATTGATCCTTTATCTGATTATGATATTGTAGTCCATACCATACCACCTGTAGAAAAAGACAACATAACTATAGAAGCTGGCTCTCACACAGTAATACCTATGAAAACTCCTCAAGGAAGTTTGTTGATAAAGTTTTCATCTGAGAAAAATGATTTGAACATAAAGCCTTATAAAACTGTAATAAAAAGGGTAGGGGACAAACAAATTATAAACGCCCAGCAACTTAACAAAAAAGAAAAATACTTGGTAGGAAAATATGATTTGGAAGTTCTTTCATTACCTCGCTTATGTTTGGACAGTGTGGAGATAACTCAAAGTTCTTTAACAACAATAGAAGTGCCACTTGCAGGTATATTGTCTTTGGAAAAGAAGAATGCAAACTTCACAGGTTCATTGTTTGTCAGACAAAAAGGGAAACTGTCTTGGGTTAAGAACATAGAAGAAGACAAGATAAAAGAAAACATAGAACTTTTGCCAGGAGAATATATCCTTATCGCAAAAGAAAAGACACCTAATGCAAAAAACATAACACAAGAAATAAAAATAGAGTCAAATAAGATAACAAAAGTAATAATTAAGTAGATATAATTATGAAAGAATATAAGATATTAGCCGAGAAAGACACTCGCTCTGGTTTTGGAGAAGGCTTACTTGAAGCAGGAAAAGAAAATCCTAATGTGGTAGCTTTGTGTGCAGACCTTAGTCCAAGCGTTCGTATGGATTTGTTTCAAAAAGAATTTCCTGAACGTTTTATAGAAGTGGGTATAGCAGAAAGTAATATGGTTAGCATTGCTTCAGGTATGGCACTTAGTGGAAAGATTCCTTTTGTAGGTTCTTTTGCTGCTTTCTCAACAGGAAGAACATACGACCAAATACGTCAAAGTGTAGCATATTCAGATACTAATGTAAAGATAGCAGGTTCTCATGCTGGTATTACATTAGGAGAAGACGGAGCAACACACCAAATACTTGAAGATATTGGCTTGATGAGAATGATGCCTAATATGGTTGTTATCAATCCTTGCGACTTTACTCAGGCAAAGCAGGCAACAATAGCCTCAGCACGTTACAATGGTCCTGTCTATATTCGCTATGGTCGTCCAAAAGTACCTGTATTCTTAACAGAGGATACTCCTTTTGAAATAGGAAAAGCTTTAATGCTTAACGAGGGAAAAGATGTATCTATTTTTGCAACAGGTCATTTGGTTTGGCAGGCAATACTTGCAGCACAGGAATTAGAGAAAGAGGGTATAAGTGCTGAAATAATAAATATTCACACTATAAAACCTTTGGACAATGAAGCTATATTAACTTCAGTAAAGAAGACAGGTTGTGTGGTTGCTTGTGAAGAACATCTGTATAACGGAGGTCTTGGGGACAGTATTGCTCAACTTTTGGCAAGAAACTATCCTTCACCAATGGAATATGTAGGTATTGATGATCAATTCGGAGAGTCAGGCAAACCTATGCAACTTATGGACAAGTATGGTTTGAATGCAAAGAATATAATAGAAAAAGCAAAGAAAGTTATTTCAAGAAAATAATGATAACTTCAAACAAAAAAGTCGGGCAATTTGATTTGTCTGACTTTTTTTTTAAAAACTGTTTTATTCAATTGTAATTTCTTCAGGAATATATTTTGAAACATCTTTTTTGTATAGAATCATTTCTCTAACAAATGAAGATGAAATAACATTCATTTTTATATCGGAAGCAAAGAATATTGTTTCTATTTCCGAAGTTATTTCCTTATTTATGCAGGCTATATTGTTTTCGTATGAATAATCTAACTCATTTCTCAAACCTCTGATGATATACTTTATTCCATTTTCCTTGCAATAATCAACCGTCAGACAGTCAAAGGTGTCTATCTTTATATTTTTATAGGCAGCAAAGGTCTTTTTCAACCATTCTGACCTCTGTTCCAATGAAAACATAGTCTTTTTTTCAGTGTTGTTTCCTATCGCAACTATAACTTCATCAAACAAAGGTAATGCCTTTAAAACTATATCTTTATGTCCTAAAGTTACGGGGTCAAAACTACCTACAAATAACGCTTTTTTCATCTATCTGTAATTTACTTTACGTTTAGTATAAACTTGTTCCTGCTCCTCATTTATCATATAGATAAGTTTGACACTTAGCCAATTATTCTTGTAATCTCGCTTCCATGTTCTGTAGTTATTAGCGTCTGTTGGCTGATAGGAATTGTTGTATTCAAAGTCTTTTCTGATAGGTAACAGAGAATATTGGTATCTTACGTCCAACTTAAAGTTCTTCCATACAGTAAAACGGAAGTCTCCCACAATGCTTAAATCATTTTTCAGAAATTTGGCCTTTGTTGTCGTTGGTCTGTCCATTCCCCAAATAAGTGTATCAGGCAGTGTCCAAGACTCTTTTGAATGAAATAGACGGGAATACATTATACCTGCACCAAGAGTTATACCTCCTTTAGTATCAACATAATGAAGCATGAAAGGAATATCAACATAGTCTAAATTGGCTTTGTACACAAAAGGGTCATTGGCAGTACTTTCTTTTGCACCTCTTTGAGAGAGATTTATCTCCATTGACACCTGCAAACCACCATTAAGATTGTTCCTGCTTAGAGGAAGCATAGCTCCAATACCTGTAAGATAACCAAGTTTTTTAAAGCCATAAACTTCATCGCCATCTATTTGTGATACATTGAAACCTAATGAAACAAAACCTTTAAAGAATTGAGCATTAGCGTTATAT
>R24__coassemble_1493_pt1 | contig 12281 bp, 10 predicted proteins | sample R24__metabat2_high_PE_045 | metagenome-assembled genome bin R24 | reverse complement strand
ATCTATAGTAATACTTTCTCTTTTTAGTGCTTGTTCAAGACAAGGAGAAACGGAGGAATATGCAAAGGGTAGAAATCCTTATCAAAGTGCTATGGAAGAGAAGAATAAACAAATGGATAAATCCTTTACTTCTGCCAATAAGATAATATCGGACAAAGAAAAGCAAAGGATACAGTCTTTTATCTCAAGGCGTTCTTGGAATATGCAGGAGGTGAGTGGTGTATATGTAGAAGAAGTTCATAAAGGAGTAGGGCAGAAGATTGGTGAAAATAACACTGTAACAATAGAATATAACTCTTATTATATTAATGGAAGTTCTGCTGATGACTTTAATAAAGTTGAAGAAGAAACACAACAAAAAACGTTTAATAATAAGAAACAAAGTAAAGATAATATTTTAACTTTTAATGTTGCAGGAGATACAAGGGTTGTCTATGGTTTGATTTATGCAGTAAAGCAATTAAGTAAAGGTTCAACTGCAAGAGTTATAGTCCCTGATAATCTTGCTTTTTACTTAGATGATAATGGTGAAAAGATAAAGGCAAATGCAACCTTAATCTACGAGATAAAAGTTAATGAGGTTATAAGCAATAAACGATAAACGAATTTACATCTACCATTTGTTACGGTGTATTTTGCTTATGTCGTATTTTTCTTTGATTCGTTTTTCTTTAGCAGGATAACCTAAAGGAATTATACATAGAATTTCTACATCTAATGGGATGTCTGGCATATTTTTTCTGACAACTTCTTCTCTGTCTTTGTAAGGATAAACAGCAGTCCAGCAAGCTCCAATTCCTAAACTTTCAGCAGCTAAAAGGATGTTCTCACTTGCAGCAGAACAGTCCAAAGACCAGCACAAAGGAGCCTTTTCTCGTTCTGCACAAACCAAAATAGCTTTATTTGCATACTCAAGCATATGTGCATAGGTCAGGTTTTGTCCTAATGAAGTCATTATTTCTTTATCATCCAATACGATGAAGTGCCAACATCTGCTATCCTTTGAGCAAGGAGCCGCGAAACCAGCTCTAAGTAAGGTGTTTATATCTTCTTCTTTTATGTTCTGCTCAGTGTATTTTCTGGTGCTACATCTGTTTAAAATGGTGTCAATCATAGGTGTTTTGTTGATTTTTTTTGCAAAAATATGCTTTTTTTTACTTTTTTTTGTTGTTTGTTTAAAAATATTGTGTAATTTTGCAAAACTTATTAAGACTTTAATTAGTCTTTAAGGTCTTTCAGACTTTAAGGACTTTTTTTATTATAAGAGAATTTATTTATGATAGATAAAAACTTAGTAGAAAATATAACCAACGAAGCTATACAGTCTTTACAGCGCGATGATATTTTCGTTGTTCAAATCAAGGTTAGCAAGAATAATGTTATTGAGGTGAGCATTGATGGAGACAATGGCGTAAAGGTTGAAGATTGTATTGAGTTGTCGCGTTATATAGACAAGCACTTAGACAGGGATAAAGAGGATTTTGAATTAACGGTTATGTCCTTTGGTTTGGAAGAATACTTTACTATGAAAAGACAGTTCAAAAAAAATATTGGACAAGACATTGAACTTATTGATAAAGAAGGTGATAAGCATAATGGAGTGCTTGCAGATGTTGATGAAATAGGAATTGTTCTTACCACCAAGAAAGATAAGCAAGGAAAGTCTTTTTCTTTTGAGGATATAGACAAGGCAAAGGTGATAATTAATTTTAAAAAGAAATAAATACAATAATATATAATGGAAAAACTTAGTTTAATTGATTCATTTGCAGAATTTAAAGAGTATAAAGGTATAGATACCGAAACTCTTATGAGAATATTGGAAGATGTTCTTAGAGGTTTGTTGGCCAAGAAATATGGCACAGACAAAAACATAGACATTATCGTTAATGTAGATAAAGGCGATTTGGAGATATGGAGAAATCGTACCATTGTTGAGGATGATCAGGTTACCGATTCAAGCACTCAAGTTCCATACTCTGCGGCAATAAAGATTGAGCCTGACTTTGAAGTAGGAGAAGAATTAAGTGAGGAGATACGTTTTGCTGATTTCGGAAGAAGAGATATATTAAGCATTAGACAAAATCTAATTGGCAAGGTACAGGAATACGACCGTGCAAGAATATACAATAAATATAAGGAAAAAGTCGGAAACATTATTGTTTGTGAGGTTTATCAGGTTTGGAAGAAAGAAATAATGGTAATAGATGAAGACGGTATTGAATTAACTCTTCCAAAGCAGGAACAAATACCTGGAGACTTTTTCAGAAAAGGTGATGCAGTTAAGGGTATAGTTTTGAAGGTGGAAATGAAGAACGGTATTCCTAACATTATTCTTTCAAGAGTTTCTCCTATCTTCCTTGAAAGATTGTTTGAGAACGAAGTTCCAGAGATATTTGACGGACTTATTACCATAAAGAACACTGTTCGCCAACCTGGAGAAAGAGCAAAGATAGCTGTGGAAAGCTATGACGACAGAATAGACCCTGTAGGTGCTTGTGTGGGAATGAAAGGTTCAAGAATTCACGGCATAGTCAGAGAATTAGGAAACGAGAATATTGATGTAATCAACTATACTACAAATGCAGAGCTTTATGTTGCCCGTGCATTGTCTCCAGCTCAAGTTATTTCTGTTACTATCCACGAAGATACCAAGAAAGCAGACGTGTTTATGAAACCAGACCAAGTGTCTTTGGCCATAGGCAAAGGCGGTTACAACATAAGACTTGCAAGCAAACTGACAGGTTACGAAATAGATGTATATAGAGACAGTGATATGGAATATGAAGACGATGTTGATTTACAAGAATTCTCTGATGAAATAGAGCTATGGATTATAGAGGCATTGAAGTCTATAGGTTGTGATACTGCTAAAGATGTGCTTGCTCTTTCTAAAGAAGATGTTGCAGAAAGAGCAGACTTAGAACAAGAAACAGTAGAAAATGTATTCAATATTCTAAGAGCAGAGTTTGAAGATGAGTCTGCTAACGAATAGAAAAGAGGGCAGAGAAAAAGAAATTCAAGACTTAGCAAAAAAAGACGAAGATTTAAAGTCTGAAAACGAAGATTTAAAGTCTGAAAACTAAGTTTTAAGTATATAAACATTTGATTTAAAAAAATTAATTTAAGGATTTAATAAAAAAAACAGCAGATATGTCAGCAGAAAAGAAGTCTATAAGATTAAAACAAGCAGCAACAGAGTTTAACATTGGTACAGATACCATCGTAGAGTTTCTTGCAAAGAAAGGCAAGACGATAGAAAACAGACCTACGACAAAGATAGACTCTGAGGCATACGAATTGCTCGTGGCTGCTTTCCAAGGCGAGAAAGAAAAGAAAGAAAAAGCAGATAGCCTACAGATAAGCATAAACAAAAAAACAGAAAAAGACATTGTTGCAGAAGATGGTTTGCATGAAGATGTTGCTAATAAGCATGGAGAATCTGCAAGTACTGCTGATGATGTTATTGTCAAGACTCATACCATAGACTTTCCTGCAGAAAAGACGGCTAAGGCTAAGCATAGTCCTAAGCAAGAAAAGAAGACTGCCAAAGAGCCTAAGGTTGAAAAGACTGCTGTCAAAGAGGCTGTTGCTCCAACAATAAATGAACAAGAAAAGGGAACTATTGTTGGTAAAGACGGACAGACTATCAATATACTTGGTAAGATAGATCTGACTTCCTTGAATACCAAGATAAAACCTGACAAAAAGACTGCTGCTGAGAAAAAGAAAGAAGAAAAAGAGAGAAAGAAACAGAAGGGAAAATCTGCTGAACAACCTAAAGAATCTGCTGAATCTAAGGAAAAGAAAGACAAGAAGAAGAAAAAGAAGAAAGAATCTGCTGAACTTGCTTCAACTGAGCAACAACAAGTTGAAGAACCAAAGAAAGAAGAAAAGGTAGAAAAACCAGAGACTCCAAAGGTAGAACCAAAGAAAGAAAACTTTATTGAAACTCAATATGTAAAGCTTACAGGTCCTGTACTTACGGGAGAAAAAGTAGATTTGAGTCAGTTCCAGCATTCAGAAACCAAAAAAGATAAAAACAAAAAGGATAGAGAAGAGGCTGACTTAAAGAAAAAACGTAAGCGTATAAAGACTAATGCTGCTAGTCCTGTTAATAAAGACGCTAAGTCTATTGAGCAAGAGGTTAGGGCAAAGAAGGATAAAAAGAAAAACAAAAAAGAGAAAAAGAAAGTTAAGGAAGTAAATACAGAGGAGATAGAAAAGCAAATCAAAGAAACCCTTGCAAGATTGTCTCCTATGGGTAAGAGTAAGACTTCTAAACACCGTAGAGAAAAACGACAACTAATCTCACAACATCATCAGGAAGAACTACAACAGATAGAGGAAGAGAAGAAGATTCTTAAGGTTACAGAGTTTGTTACTGCCAATGAGTTAGCAACAATGATGAATGTTCCTGTAACAAAGATTATTGCTTCTTGTATGCAGTTGGGTATGTTTGTTTCAATCAATCAGAGATTAGACGCAGAAGCATTACAACTTATTGCTGATGAGTTTGGTTTCCAAGTAGAGTTTGTAGGTGCAGAGGTTGTAGATACCCTTAACAGTGAAGAAGAACAAGACAGAGAAGAAGACCTTGAACCACGTTCTCCTATCGTTACGGTAATGGGACACGTTGATCATGGTAAGACATCTTTGTTAGACTATATAAGAAAGACCAATGTTATTGCTGGTGAAGCAGGAGGTATTACTCAACATATTGGAGCCTATGAGGTTGTTCTTCCTCACACAGGCAGAAAGATAACCTTCCTTGATACACCTGGACACGAAGCCTTTACAGCTATGCGTGCCAGAGGTGCAAAGATGACAGACATAGCTATTATTGTTGTTGCTTGTGATGATAAGATAATGCCACAGACTATTGAGGCTATCAATCACGCTCAAGCAGCAGGTGTGCCTATTGTTTTTGCTCTTAACAAGATAGACAAACCGGGTGCAGACCCTGAAAGAATAAAAGGAGAGTTGGCTAATATGAACCTTTTGGTAGAAGATTGGGGCGGAAAGATACAATCTCAGGAAATATCTGCTAAGAAAGGTACAAACGTGGAACAACTGTTGGAGAAAGTTCTTTTGGAATCAGATATGTTAGACCTTAAAGGTAATCCTCATAAGCGTGCAAAGGGAACAGTTATAGAATCTTCTTTGGACAAAGGTAGAGGATATATTGCCAAGATATTAGTACAAGATGGAACAATTCATCAAACAGATATAGTACTTGCTGGTTCGTGCTATGGTAGAGTTAAGGCAATGTACAATGAAAGAAATCAACTTATAACCTCTGCAGGACCTTCTACTCCTGTGCTGTTGTTAGGATTGAATGGAGCTCCTCAGGCAGGTGATACTTTCAACGTTGTTCCTTCAGAGAAAGAAGCTAAAGACCTTGCCTCTAAACGTATGCAGTTGCAGAGAGAACAAGGACTTCGTACTCAAAAACATATCACTCTTGATGAAATAGGCAGAAGAATTGCTATTGGAGACTTCAAGGAATTGAATATTATCCTTAAAGCCGATGTAGATGGTTCTGTTGAGGCGTTAGCAGACTCTTTATTAAAACTTTCTACACCAGAAGTACAAGTAAATGTTATTCACAAATCTGTAGGACAGATAACTGAATCTGACGTATTACTTGCAACGGCTTCCAATGCTATTATCATTGGTTTCCAAGTTCGTCCTTCTCAAGGAGCAAGAAAACTTGCAGAACAAGAACAGATAGATATTCGTCTGTATTCTATCATCTACGATGCAATCAATGAATTGAAAGATGCTATTGAGGGTATGCTTTCTCCTGAAATCAAAGAGAAGATTGTTTGCAACCTTGAGGTTAGAGAAACATTTAAAATCTCTAAGGTGGGAACTATTGCTGGTTGTTATTGTACAGAAGGTAAGATTAACAAGAACACCAAGGTTCGTTTGATTAGAGATGGTATAGTTGTTTATAGTGGCGTTCTTGCTTCTTTGAAACGTTTCAAGGATGAAGTCAAGGAAGTTGTTATGGGACAAGATTGCGGTTTGAACATAGACAAATTCAATGACATCAAAGTGGGAGATATTGTTGAAGGATATGATGAAATAGAAGTAAAACGTACTTTGAAATAGATTTCAAAAGACAAAGACAGGCTATATGAAGTCTTAGTCTTTTGAAACGATGGCCTCTTAGTTCAACGGATAGAACGGAAGTTTCCTAAACTTTAAATGAGGGTTCGATTCCCCCAGGGGCTACAAACTTTTAACAGTGTTGCAAGAGGAAGTATTTGCATACAATGAAACAAGAGGTAGAAAAACATATTGTAGAGATAAAGAATAAGAAAGCATCGTTTCTTTACTTTCTTATGCAGGAGTATAATGCAGGTATGGTTCTTTGCGGAAGTGAGATAAAGAGCATAAGAGCAGGTAAAGCCAATCTTAATGATGCTTATTGTACTTTTATTAATGGAGAGTTATGGGTTATGCAGATGCATATTGCAGAGTACAGATTTTCTTCTTTTGGTAAGTTTGAGGCAAAGCGAGACAGAAAATTACTCTTGAACAGAAAGGAACTAAGAAAACTTGAAGCTAAAAGCAAAGAAAAAGGTTATACCATTGTACCTACATTGTTATATATAGATGAAAGAGGATGGTGTAAGCTTAAAATAGCACTTGCTAAAGGAAAACACTCATACGACAAACGAGAATCTATCAAGGAGAGAGATACAAACAGAGAAATAAAAAGAGAATTTTTTAGATAAACGTCATATTTTTGTTATGAAAAAAATAGTATTTGCAGTCATATTTACTTTATTTGCTTTTGTAGGTTATACACAGCAATATGTAATGACAAGTAAGGGTTATACCGTTAATGGACAAGTGATAAAAGGTTCTGGTTATGCAACCCTTAGAGTTTATTTGCCAGATGGCAACGAAAGATTGGATTCTACAGTATTGGATGACAAAGGCAGATTTGTTTTCAGAGGTAATGCAACAGAAACAATGCCAGCTCTTCTTACTTTAAATGGTAAAAAACAGTATAGAATCTATCTTGAACCATCTCTGCAAATGACTATGAAGATAGAGAAAAAAACGGACAAGCCAAAGTTCAAGGATGCGGTGGAAACTCTTCGCTGGTATTCTATTGTAGATCCGCAAGACAATGAAGATTATGATGTTTATCTTGCTCGTTTAGAAAATTGGGTGGTAAATAATCCTGAAGATATATTTACTTGTGATATTATAGCAAGTTATCTTTCTTATTATTGGTCTTTTGATGAGATGGATAGACACTTGAATACTTTGAAAGGAAAAGCTACTTCGGGTTATTTCTATAAACATCTTAGAAATAGAGACAAGTCTTTGGAGAAAATATCTCAAGGGAAAAAAGCTCCTGAGATTGCTTTGACTGATGTAAATAACAAAAAAGTAAGTTTGAACTCATTCATACGAAGCAGAAACTATGTCTTGATAGACTTTTGGGCTTCTTGGTCAAAAGACTATATGGAACAGTTGCAAGACGAAAAGGTTATATATGAAAGATATAAGAACAAAGGTTTTGATATTTATGCAGTCAGCTTAGATAACAACAAAACTCTTTGGAAGAACATAATAAAGGATAATAATATTCCTTGGACAAATGTATGTGATTTTCAGATGTGGCAATCTCAGCCAGTAAAAGACTATATGATAAAGTCTTTGCCTGATAATGTTCTTGTTGATAATGCAGGCAGAATCATTGCAAGAAATATCTACAAGGAAGAATTATCCGACAAGTTATTTGAACTATTAGATGATGAATCATATAATATAAGCGGTAATATAGAAGGAATAAAAGAAGGTATCATCAAGCTTACCCTCTTGAAGAAAGATGGAGAAAAAGAAATTGTTGAAAGCAGAATAAACAATGGCGATTTCTATTTCTCAGGTAAGGTGGATAGGATATGTATGGCTATGATAAGTTTGCCTGTTAAAGATGGTGATATTTCTTTCTTTATGGGCAATGACAACATAAAGATAAGTGGTAAGCGTAAGTTTCTTGATGATGTAGATATTGAAGGCTCTCCTTCTCAAGATGAGTTTTCTCGTATAGCAAACTCTTGCAATAGAGAAAAAAATCCTATGCAATGTTTGTCAAACTATGTGTTGGAAAACCCTTCAAGCATATATTCACCTTTTATTCTTAGCAACTATCTTTATCCTTATATGGCGGAAAATGATATGCAAAAGGCTGTCAATTCTCTTAGAGGTGAAGCAACAACAATGTTTCAATATTCTTTATTGAAAGAACAGCTTTCAGAAAATGATAAAGACATTACTGAATACCAAAAAACAAAGATAAGGGATTTCTCCTTGGAAAATGAAAAGGGTGAAATGGTTTCTTTGTATTCATATATAAAGGATACTAAATATACTTTGATTTCTTTCTGGGCATCTTGGGATAACAATTCCAGAAGAAAAAACATAGACTATTTAAGACTATACAAGAATAACAAGAAAAATAATTTCAATATTCTTTCTGTTTCTTTGGATGATAACAAGTATGCTTGGCAAGAAGCAATCAAAGCAGATGGAATAAATAAATGGGAAAACCTTTCCGACCTTAAACGTTGGAATTCTGCAGTAGTAAAACTATACAATATAAAATATCTTCCAAGCAATATTCTTGTTGACAAAGAAGGTAATATACTTGGAAAAGATGTTCAGATTGACGAAATACTGAATATAATAAGTAGATAAACATTTATATACAAAAACGTTTGACTTATATGGCTGAAAAAACAAATATTAGTATATGCTTAGGCAGTTCGTGTTTTGCACATGGCAACAACATTAATTTGAAATTTATTCAAGATTATCTAAAGGAAAATAATTTGAATGCAGATGTTGATTTTAAAGGACAGCTTTGTAGTGGTTTGTGTGGAGAAGGTCCGATAGTAACCATTAATGATGAGGTCTATAAAGGTGTGGATAAAATCAAGTTAGCCGAAATTTTAGATAAGACATTTAAACATCAATAATCGCCGTGGTCGTAACCACTTTTAAATATGAATTCCAAAGAATATCCAATTTATACAGAGAAGAACAATTGTCAGGACTGTTATAAATGCGTTAAAGTTTGCGAAGTCAAAGCTATAAAGTTTGAAGACAATTCAGCAAGCATAGTGCCAGAAAGATGTATTTGGTGTGGCAAATGTGTTGAGGTTTGCCCTTCCAATGCAAAGAAAGTAAGAAATGATGTTGAATTAGTGGTTAGAGCTTTAAAAGGTAAGGAAAAGATTGTTGTTTCCTTAGCACCAAGTTATCTAAGTGAGTTTTGTGATGTTGAACAAAATGCTTTGGTAGCAGCTTTTAAGGAGGCTGGTTTTGTAGGTGTAAGTGAAACAGCTTTAGGAGCAGAACTTGTAGCACAAAAAGCAAAAGATTGGGTAGAACAACAACCTAATGGAGTCTATTTTTCTTCCTGCTGTCCTACAACGATACAGTTAGTGAGAAAGTATTATCCTCAATATTCAGATAACCTTTCTCCTATTGCTTCACCAGTTGAAGCTCATGCTACTTTCCTAAAGAATATTTATCCTGATTATAAGGTTTGTTTTGTCGGTCCTTGTATTGCAAAGAAGACAGAACTGCAACTGAAAGATAATAAATTGGATTATGTTCTAACTTTCAGAGAAATCAATGAAGTATTTGAGTTTTTAGGTGTTGATTTAGAGTTTCAAAAACCAAGCGATGAGGATAGATTTATTCCGATGAAAGCAGGTATAGGAAATCTTTATCCTACGGACGGAGGAATGCTTTCCTGTATGATGAATGAAGAACTTGGTAATATTTCAAATCATTGCAAACTAACATCAAAGGATTGCGAACTTCTTACAGTTTCTGGAGTAAAAAACGTGATGTCTGTTCTGAATGATGTGGATAAGTTTGACAAGAATAAAAAATACTTTGTGGAGATTCTTGGTTGTGCAGGTGGCTGTGTTATGGGACCTGCTACGATAAAGAAGACTTCTTCTTTGGTAAAGCGTACTCAAGTTTTTGACAAGACAACTACTTGTGAACAAAACGATAAATACCAACAACTTTTCCAAACCGATATCTCTACAGACTTTTATGATATAGATTCATTTGAGAAGAAAGACTATACACAAAAAGATATCATTCAAATCCTAAAACGAGTTAATAAGGTAAGTGATAGTGATTATTTGAATTGTGGTGGTTGTGGTTATGATAATTGCAAGTCTTTTGCTATTGCTCTTTTAGATGGTTTGGCAGAAAATGATATGTGTGTTTCCTATATGCGAAGAGTAGCAAGAGACAAAACAAATATTCTTCTTAAGAAAATGCCTCAAGGTGTTGTTATTGTTGATGCTAACTTGAAGATAGTTCAAGCTAATGAAAAGTTTGCTTCAACTCTTGGCGGAGATATGGAAGAGTTGTATGAATTAAAGCCGGGTCTGTCTGGTGTGGATATAACAAAAGCACTGTCTTTCCATAATTATTTCTCTAATGTTTTAGATACTTGCAAGGATTTGGTAGAGTTGGATATTAGAGAAGATGAAAACTACTACCGTCTTAGCGTTTTTTCTGTTCAGGATCATCAGCAAGTCTGTGGAATAATAGAGAATATGCATGCTCCTGAGGTGAAAAAAGATGTAGTACTTACGAGAACACAAGAAGTAATCAAACAAAATATGAAAGTTGTTCAGCAGATTGCTTTCTTGCTTGGAGAGAATGCTTCCTATACTGAGAGTATGCTTAATTCTATTATAGAGTCTCATAGTCAAGGACAAGAGAACAAGTCTTCTTCTGAAGATACACTATAATCATAAATCATCGGTACTATGGCAGACAATATATTTGTAGAAGCAGGATGTTTTCAGATAAACAAAAATGGTAACTTTGCATGTGGAGATACTGTTTTGCTGCATAAGGTTGCTAATCAGGAGCGTTGTATTGCTGTTTTGTCTGATGGTTTAGGCAGTGGAATAAAAGCTAATGTCTTGAGTACGATGACGGCTTCAATGGCTATGAATTTTTCCATCAAAAGAGAACCTATTATGCGTACAGCTCGTACGATTATGGATACTCTTCCTGTTGATAGTAAGCGAAACATTTCATACGCAACCTTCACCATTATTGATATAGACCAGAACGGTGAAACAAAGATAGCCGAGTTTGACACTCCACCTTTGCTTTTGATTAGAAACGGAAAGGTAGAACATCTTGATCCCAAGACTTATAAGATTAATGAGAATGCAGAGACAGGTGCTTATGAAAGAATATTGAAACTTTCGGAACTTTCTCTTAAAAAAGGTGATAGACTTGTAGTGTATTCTGACGGAGTTTCCCAAAGTGGTATGGGAAAGATGGATATGCCTTTTGGTTGGGATGATGGAGTAGAGGCTTTTATAGAAGAGTTGTTGAAGAAAAATAATAACATTTCTGCAAGAGAGTTGGCAAAGAGAATTGTTAGAAAAGCAGAAATGAACGATAATTTCAAATCCAAAGATGATATTTCCTGCATAAGTATTTATGTACGTGAGCCAAGAAAACTGCTTATTTGTTCAGGACCTCCGTTTAGTGAAGAAAAGGACAAGTATTTGGCAGAGGTTATTTCTTCCTATGACGGAAAGAAAATAGTTTGCGGTGGTACAACTTCTCAAATCATAGCAAGAGAACTGAATAGGGAGATAGAAGTGGATATGGATTTGGATAAAATAGCCTCAGGCTTACCACCTGAGTCACATATTGAAGGAATTGATTTGGTTACTGAAGGTATAATAACTCTTGGAGCTTTGAGTAAGTTGTTGGAAGAGGATAAATTCAATGACTTGCCAGAAGATAATCCTGCTTGGAATATACTAAAATATGTTATAGATGCAGATATTATAGATATTCTTGTAGGAACAAAGATAAATGTTGCTCATCAAGATCCTTCTTTGCCTGTGGAGTTGGAAATAAGACGTAATGTTATGAAAAGAATAAAGCGTTTGATAGAGAATAAACTTCTAAAAACAATAAATTTAGAGTTTATTTAGAATATTAGACAAAAAATAACGTTGTATAATAAGTATTAAGAACAATAAAAAAAACAAATAACATTATGGTTACAGTCAGAATTTGTGTCGGAACATATTGCTATCTTACAGGAGGTAGTCAATTAGCTCAATGGAAGAATTATATTCCTCAAAATTTACAAGATAAAGTTATAGTTTTATCTTCTTCTTGCTTGGATTGCAATGAAGATAACGCAAAACCACCTTATGTAAAGGTTGGTAAGGTGCTTATACTGT
>R24__coassemble_1385_pt1 | contig 12969 bp, 13 predicted proteins | sample R24__metabat2_high_PE_045 | metagenome-assembled genome bin R24 | reverse complement strand
GTCAAAAAGCAAGGTAAGATATACATTTGGATTGACAGCAATAAATATATGGGTAAGTTCTGTGAGTTCGTAAAGGAAAACTTGTTTTATTATCCAGATCATGCTTTCTATCTGTATTTTATACCTATCTTTAAGAATAAGGATGGTGAAGATTTTACTCGTGAGCAACTTGGTAAATACAAGAACGATTACAACAATTCTCGCACAACGGTGAGGGTGGGTAAGTTTGAGCGAATATTGGATAAGCACAAAAGAGGAAAAAAGATTAATTTTTCATAAAAAAAGTTTGCAAAAAATTTGTCTATGTCAAAAAATTGTCGTAACTTTGTAAAGTAAAAGTTGAGATACTAAGTACGTACGGAAAAATCAGTTTTTACAAGACAAGTTTAATTTATTTATTAACCAAAAAACAAAAAAAATTATGTCAGTACTTTATTCACGCGTAAAGCGTACAGTAACAACGGGTAGAAACCCAGGACAAAAATACTTAGCAGTATTGTTTGCTCCATCGTCAATAGATGAAAATCAGATAGCAGAAGAGATAGCCTCAGCTACTTCTTTAGCAAAAGGAGACGTCAAAAACGCACTTACATCTTTGTGTGAGGTCATAATGCGTTACAATGCCAACAGTGTGAAGGTGAAATTAGGTTCTCTTGGAACATTCTCTCCAAGCATAAAGGCACAGGCAAAGGCTACTCTTGACGATGTTACAGACGACACCATAACAAGGATAACCACTAAGTTTAGACCTAATGTGGTGTTCTCCAAGAGAATGAAATCTGCGGGAGTTCGTCTAAGACAAAAGGACAACAAAGGCTATCAAGACCCTGAATAATGAGAGACTATGGCAACGAATAAAAAGAAAATCAAAACAATAATAGATATACTTATCTATATATTGACCGCCATAGGAGGCTGGATTACAGGCAGTGCCTTTGCCTTACTAAACTAAAGATTTATTCTATTGAAATGCGAGAGGTTAATCAAACTAAACCTCTCGTTTTTTTTTTTTTTATTAGGTTAATCATTTTCTTTTTGATAGACGAAGCAACCAGCTTGTTTGGGGTGAATGTAAATCATAGTGTTACCGATTATTTATTTTAATAAAAAAAATTGCAGGTTGAAAAAAAGTTTGTAACTTTGCGAATTGAAAAAGAACGCAATTGAATGCGTAGGCTTTTATTGGGGATAAATAACACATTAAAACTACACTAATGAGCAGCACACAAGCGATGACACAGATTATAGCCGACTACTTCAAGACGCAACCTGTCGTGAGGGCTTGGCTGTTTGGCTCTTTCGCCCGTGGTGAGGAAACGTCCGAGAGTGATGTTGATATACTTGTGCAATACGATGACACAGCTCGTATTTCGTTGCTTACCATTTCTCATATGATGGGTGAATTGGAACGAAGTACGGGACGCCGTGTGGATTTAATAGAGGACGGATGTTTGATGCCATTTGCTGTGGAATCAGTCAACCGTGATAAACGACTGATATATGAGAGAAGAGGTTAGAGATATTGAACGATTACAGCATATTCTTGAAGCCACAAATGTGCTGGTCGATTACGTGGAACGCCACACTTTGGAAGAAGCACAATCCGACCCTGTGATATACTTTGGGTTGGTAAAACATGTGGAGATTATTGGCGAGGCAGTGTATAAGCTGACATTTCAGTATAGAGCTAACCACGAAGAAATTAATTGGGATGATATTGAGCGTATGCGTCATGTTTTGGTGCATGGCTACTATAAAATACGTCCCCGTCAGCTTTGGGAAACAATCTCTGTAGATATCCCCCGACTAAAACCTATTATAGAAAAATTGATAAAAGACTATAATTGAAACTTAAACTTTACAGCATAAACATAAACTAAAAAAATAGCAACAGGAACTTTTGTACAAAATGTATCAAGTTCCTGTCTTTGTCTTGCATAGGAGGCTGGATTACAGGCAGTGCATTTGCCTTACTAAACTAAAGATTTATTCTATTGAAAACAGAGAGGTTAAGTTCGCTTAACCTCTCGTTTTTTGTGTGCTATAGTAACCACATAAAAAAAACTTAGAATGAGAATAATAAAAGTTAAGTTATTACGTTATTGTGTGAAAATCATTGCAAATGGCAAACCAACTAATCATAGCGAACAGCGTGCAGGTTGATACGATTAAGAGCAGTATATATGAGGTGCGAGGGCAGCGAGTGATGCTTGATAGCGATTTTGCCGAACTATACGAAGTAGAGGTCAGCCAACTTAAAAGGCAAGTAAGAAGAAACATTGACCGTTTTCCTGAAGATTTTATGTTTGAACTTACTCGCGAAGAATATGATTCTTTAAGATGCCAAAATGGCACCATAAAGAGTGGTCGAGGCCAACATAGCAAATATTTGCCATTCGCATTTACAGAAGAAGGTGTGGCAATGTTGTCTGGCATGCTGAAAAGCAAAACGGCCGTGCAAGTCAACATAAACATCATGCGAGCGTTCGTTGCCATACGTCATGCTGTGGCTTCTATGCAACTGTCCGACCTGCGTTATGAGCAACTATCCCACAAAGTTGACCAATTGAACGCCTATGTAGAAGAGATATTACACGACCAGAACGACATCAACCAAATACAAGAGCAAACCAATAATGAGATATCCGTGCAGATAGAGGCCATTAACGAAGCCCTCGACCAGTTGCGTGACATAAAGGTCGAGCCTCGCACGCCTATAGGATTTAAAACAAAAGCCAATGATTAACTATCAGTTTTTTTCTCGGTCGCACGGCGTTACAAAAGAAATACAGGCCGTTATTGACTGCTTCAAGAAGATAGAAACAACACTTGAAGACGACACTCACCGCGTGTCGAATGATGTACTCGCTTTGTTGCGCCCTTATCTCGAAGCCTGTGGTTATGACGTGGAGAAAGGCAAAGGACGTGATGAGAAGATAGATGTGCCTGTTCTATTTGCTGAGAACAATGCGATTGACAAGTCTTTCTACGCAGATACCTTCAACTTTTTATGGATGTAAAATAAAGACGAATTGTTATGACAGAAATGGAGAAAATGAAAGCAGGCTTGGAATATAGTTATGCTGACGAAGAACTTATAGCACGCAAGGGACGGGCAATAAAGTGGTGTGAAGAATATAATGCCATAGACGGTATGGATTATCAGAAGCAGTATGATTTTCTAAAGCAAATGCTTGGCGGAGTGGGAGAGAGAGTATGGATAGCCAAGACTTTTAACTGCGATTGTGGGAAGAACATATACATTGGCAACGACTTCACGGGCAATTTTAACCTTACCATTCTTGATATTCGCGAGGTTTATATAGGTAACCATGTTATGATAGGTCCTAATACTCTCATAACTACTGTGGGACATCCTCTTTCATTTGAAAAACGCCGTGGATATATGGCTCAGGCAAAGCCTGTAACTATAGGTAATGACGTATGGATTGGTGGTAATGTTACAATACTGCCAGGAATAACGATAGGAAACAATGTTGTTGTGGCAGCAGGTGCAGTTGTAACGCACGATGTTCCAGACAATACGCTTGTTGGTGGAGTTCCTGCACGCAAAATCAAGGAAATACATTAACTCTCCTATCTTTGCCCAAATAAACTAAAGATTTATTCTATTGAAAACAGAGAGGTTAAGTTCGCTTAACCTCTCGTTTTTTTGTATAACTTAGTGCAGAATAATAAGATAACCATCTTGTTATTCTCTTTTTTTGTGTGATAATACGATGTTGTAAGGATAAATCAGATAATGGAGGAGAATCCGAGCCTAACGAGAGAACAAGCCAAGAAAAAAGCGATGGAGGAGATAAAAAAGAAGAGGTAGAAGAAAAGCCTATCACTGAGCAGGAGGCAGAAGTGAGGGACGCTTTGATAGATTTGTTAGGCGAAGCCATAGGAAAAGAGAATGTTATCACTGATGATGAGCAGGCACAGACGTTGATTGATAGGGTTAAGAGTGAAGGGGTAAAAGCGATGAGCTGTAAGCAAAAAAAATTACTTGATACCGCTACGATGATAAGTGAAGAATCACAAACCAATAAAGCAACTGCCATATCAAGTAATTCGGGTGTAAAACTACTACAAAATCTTGAAAATCAAACAAAATTTGAGCAAAAATGAAAAAAAATTAAAGAGCATAGATTAGTTGGTATTTTATTGCAGTTTTTGTTTTAATATATAAAAAGAGGATATAGTTGTCTATGTTTCTACGATCATATATGGTCAAGTGCTGTTTTTAGGACATATAGATCTTAACTATACTATGTTACTAAGTATGTAGTTGTTGATTTTTTATTTGTTTTTATTGTTACGGATAGAAATAATTTGTAACTTTGCAACCGAAAAGAAAAAGAATGTTAGATCATAATAATCCCTACTGATTAATGGAATTATAACTGTTTGAGTAGGCTGGGTAAAAAAGAAAACTCATATCATGAATTATTATAGACTCTGCTTAAAAAATAGAAATGTATTGAGATACTGCATTTTTATTATACTCTGTGTGGTGTTGTTGCCGACTACTTTGTATGCTCAGCGTGTGAGTGGTAGGACTTTAGATGCTGAAGATAACCAGCCTTTAGCTTTTGTAGAGTTGTATTGGTCGGGTACTAACATAGGTGTAATATCTGATACCAATGGAGTTTTCTCACTTCCTTTGCAAAAGACATCACATGCTTTGATAGTCAGATGTCTTGGTTATTTCAATGACACTTTAATACTGCATACTCCAACCGATACTGTCATTGAAATCAAGCTGCATAAATCAGTGCAGACTTTGGATCAGGTTATGGTGAGAAGTCGTCAGAAAGCCTCATTCTCAAAGATGTCAAGCATAGAACAGACTGAGGTTGTTACCATTGAAGGTCTTCGGGCTTTGGCTTGTTGTAACTTGGGTGAAAGTTTTGAAAACTCGGCAACGGTAGATGTAGGCTATAGTGATGCTGTTTCGGGTAGCAAACAGATTCAGTTGTTAGGGCTTACGGGTGTCTATTCTCAGATGTTGTTGGAGAATACTCCATTCCTTAGCGGTTTGTCTGCACCGTTTGGCTTGGCTTATGTGCCAGGGCAATGGATGGAGAGTATCTCAATAAGCAAAGGTGTAGCCACTGTTAAGAATGGTTATGAGGCTATTACGGGAACTATTAACCTTGAATACGAGAAACCGCAAACGGCTGACCGTTTTTCGCTCAATCTGTATGAGAACAGTGATTTGAAATCAGAAATCACGGCTAAAATCAATCACCGTTTCAGCGAACATCTTGCTACAGGTTTGTTGTTGTATGGTACTTACAGTGCTAAGCGTACCGACCATATAGGTAATGATGGTTTTTCCGACTATCCATTGCAGCAACAGTTTAACGTTGCTAACCGTTGGTATTACGATAATGGCAAAGGCTATGTGTCGCAGTCGCTTGTTAATTATATCTATGAAAACCGTTTGGGTGGTGATATGCGTTTTGATAAGTCTATGCGTGGAAGTGATAGTATCTATGGCTTCGGTGGTACTACTGATAGATTGCATTTCTTTACCAAGAATGGTTTTAGAATTTCCAATACTTCTTCCTTTGGTTCGCAAGTGACAGGAACGTGGTTTAAACAAGATGCTTACTATGGAATGTCAGACTATAAAGGTGAAGAAAAAAGTTTGTATGTTAATCTCTTGGTTAATGACGAAGTAAGAGGAGGACATATTGTGGATTATGGTGTTTCGTTTCGTTATCGTGATGTAGAAGAACAACTTGAATATTTCCCATACATAGGAGCTGTTACACAGAACTTGTTTTCAAACGGTGACAACTTCTCATATCGGGAAATAATGCCTGGTGTTTTCGCTCAATTTACTTTTTTGTATGGAGATATTTTTAATGCTACTCTTGGCTTACGCTATGATTATAGTTTTTCCCCTTCGGAGTCTAATCCATCTGTGTTTGGTCACTATGCAGGAAAAGATTTTCAGAACCATGCCTTCACACCACGTTTGCATTTTAGATGGAATATCTGGCACGATTGGATATTGCGAGGATCTGTTGGTCGTGGCTTCCGCACTCCAAATCTTATTGCTGAAAACTTTGGTATTCTTGCTTCAGGACGAAGTATTGTGCTTAACGAATGGATTGCTCGTGAAGAAGCTTGGAATGGAGGACTTAACATAGCCAAGCGTTTCAAAATAGGAGATGATAGAGAAATCTCTCTTACGGTAGATTTCTATCATACACGTTTTGTTAATCAAGCGGTTGTAGATTTTGATGTTGCAGCAGACCAAGTGCATATCTACAATCTTGAAGGACAGAGTTATTCAAACGTTCTGCAAGCTGATTTCAGTATAGAGCCTTTTGAAGGATTCTCAGCTTCCTTGTCAGGAAAAATCAACGATGTGTGGTGTAACTATCATGGAGCAATGATGCGAAAACCATACACATCTATTTGGAAAGGCTTGCTTGTTTTGAGTTATCATACTCGTTTTGACAAGTGGCGTTTTGACCTTACCACTCAACTAAATGGACCACAACGTCTGCCACTCAACAAGGGAATGGTGCAAGGAGAGACTGATGCTTATCTTTATATGCTTTGTCAGATTACTCGCCGTTTCAAACGTTTTGAACTATATGGAGGAATAGAGAATATTACAGGCTACGTTCAACCACATCCTGTCATTGGTTATGATGCACCTTTTTCGCAAGCTTTTGACGCTTCTATTATCTATGCACCGCTGATGGGCAGGCTTTTTTATATCGGTTTGCGATTAAGTGTGATGTAATCTAAAAATCGTGTATTATAATTTTTTTAATTGATTTACGTTATCAATAAAAACTTTGTTAAATATGAAAAGGACATTTGTTATAATTCTTTTTGTGGTTTTATGTGGCACGACTATGTTTGCCCAAAGTAAAAAAAATACAAAAACCACAGAGATTTCTATTCCCGGATATTGCTGTAATGGTTTGAATGCTACTATTGAAAAGACATTAGCATACGAACGAGGTGTTGTTGAATGGACCTTGCATCAAGATAAGAAATCGGTTACTGTAATCTACCGCGACAAAAAAACGAATCCTCAGAAAATAGAAAAGGCATTGGCAGAGAATGGTGTCCGTACTGCTAATTTTGAGCCTAATCCACGTGCCATAGAAAAGCTGCCAAAATGTTGCCAACCAGCAGCACGCGGAGAGAAATCCTGCGAAAAAATGTAAGCAGTAGCAACTACGCTTTTTGTCAATACAACAACCATATCAACAAGCAAGGCGAATTTGAGAATGGTTTGTTTTTTGTTCCTTATGATTGCTAAGACAATAATTAAAGGATTTGAGCGTTGTCAGGATTGTAATTATTAAAAAACAAAAAAAATATAATCATGAAGAGTTTTAAGAGAGCGGCGTGGCTTCTTCCACAGCCGGTGTTGATTATAGGCACATACGACAAAAACGGTAAAGCAAATGCTATGAATGCTGCTTGGGGTGGTCAATGGGATATGAATGAGATAGTTGTTTCATTAGGTTCTCATCAGACAACAGACAACCTTGCAGAAAATGATGAATTTACGGTATCCTTTGCAACAACTAAGACCATGGTTGCTGCTGACTACGTAGGTGTTGTAAGTGGGAGAAATACTCCTGACAAAATGGAGAAGACAGGTTGGACAATAGAAAAAGCACCTAATGTTAATGCACCTGTATTCAAAGACTTACCGATGACACTTGAATGTCGTGTTAAGCAAAAGATGGACGATAAAGGAACAGGTTATTATCTTGTTGCAGAAATAGTCAATATCCTTTGTGATGAGAAATATTTGGCAGAAGACGGCAAGCCAGATGTAGAAAAAATGTCATTGATAACCTTTGATCCTGTACATCATACTTACATACAGTTAGGTAAGACAGTCGGTAAGGCTTTTTCTGACGGTATGCAATTGAAATGACAACGATTGTAATTGGTTTAATTATACCTCTGTTAGGGACGATGTTGGGTTCTGCTTTTGTCTTTCTGATGAAGGCAGAGATGTCGTTTCGTTTGCAGAAGAGCTTGCTCGGTTTTGCTTCGGGAGTTATGGTTGCTGCTTCGGTGTGGTCGTTGTTGATTCCAGCGATGGAAATGGAAGCCAACAAAGGAGCATTGTCAGTCTTGCCTGCTGCAGTAGGTTTTCTACTTGGTATAGGCTTTTTGTTTCTAATTGATGAACTGACACCGCACCTGCATATTGGAACAGACAAGCCAGAGGGAATGACTTCACGTTTGTCAAAAACAGCTATGCTTGCTCTTGCGGTAACTATTCACAATCTGCCGGAAGGAATGGCTGTTGGTGTTGTCTTTGCAGGAGCAGAAAATGGAATGGCAAATATATCTATAGCAAGTGCTGTTGCTGTCTCACTCGGTATTGCCATACAGAATATTCCAGAAGGAGCTATTATATCCATGCCTATGCGGGCAGCGGGTAATAGTCGCTGGAAATCCTTTCTTATAGGTTCGTTGAGTGGAGCAGTAGAACCTGTTGGAGCTGTTGCTGTTTTGTTGTTGGCTTCTTTGTTGATGCCTGTTCTACCGTATATGCTTGCCTTTGCTGCTGGTGCTATGTTTTATGTGGTTGTAGAGGAACTGATACCAGAAGCATCTAATGGTCAGCATAGCAATTTGAGTACTATAGGTTTTGCAATAGGTTTTGTGCTGATGATGGTGCTTGATGTTGTAATGGGATAAAAAATAAAAAAGGCATAAACTTTGAGATGGCTACGAAAAAGTTTGTCTTTAAATAAAAAAAATCAACTTTTTAATATACCAAAACCAACACTTTAATAAAATACATCAACTCTTTATACCTTAAAAAGTTGATGTATTTTAATCTTTAATTATAACGACAAAAACTTTGATATATTTTCTATGAAAGAACCTGTCCTTTGGTTTAGTAAAAAAAATGAAGCGGATAAAAATTAGAGTCCGCTTCATTCTGTTATTTGAACATTTGGTATATCAAGTCGTTAATATCTGTTCTGATATTCATCTGAGCTAAACGGTTAGGAGTACTTGTTGGATAAACTCTGTTAGAAAGGAAGATAAATATAGTGTTGTTTTCAGGGTCAATCCATAGGTAAGTTCCCGTAAAGCCACTGTGTCCGAATGAAGACTGAGAAGCATATTTTGAACAATGGACAGAGTTGCCGTTGATAAAAGGCTTGTCAAATCCTAATGCTCTTCTTATGCCTTTGTCAGCAAAGTATCTCTTGTTGAATGCGTTTATGGTGCTTGGTTTTAGATATTGTCTATTGTTGAAAGAGCCTTTATTTAGTAACATCTGGCATATTTTGAACAGGTCTTCAGCAGTGGAAAACAGACCAGCATTACCACAGACGCCATTGTTAAGATAAGCCAAAGGATCATGAACTTCTCCACATATAAGTTGTTTTCTTACTATGGTGTCATTTTCGGTTGGGGCTATGTTCTCTGTTGCAACGCCATTCAAAAGAGGGTTGAAGGTTGTGTTTTGCAAGTTCATAGGAGCGTAGAACTCACGTTGAAGATATTCGTCTAAGCTCTCGTTGGTAATGTTTTCAACCATATATTGTAGTAGCAAGAAGTTTAAGTCAGAATATACATATTTTTGAGGGCTAAGAGGAACGTTTTTCATTTCTTTCAGGATAGCCTTGTGAATGTCTTTGTCTTTAAGTTTCTTTTTGTGGAATGGATATACTGCAGGTAGAGTGGTGTAGTGGGAGAGCAGTTCTTTGACGGTTAATTCTCCTGCTTGCTGTTTTTTAAGTTCAGGAATATAAGTGGATATTTTGCTGTCTAAATTTATTTTGTTTTGTTCATAAAGTTTCATAACAGCAAGCGTTGTAGCCATTACCTTAGTTAAGGAAGCAATGTCATATAAGGTGTTTTTGCTGACTTCTCTTTTTTTGTCGTATGTGTAGTAGCCAAAAGTTTTGTCGTACATTATCTTACCATCTTTTGCAATAAGTATCTGACAACCAGGATATGCTTTCTCTTTTATACCATTCAAAGCAATGGAGTCTATTCTTTGTGCTATGGATATGCTTATATTGTTGTCCATATAGAATTTGTCTTCATCTGTAACTTCCTCAGCTTCCACAGCAGAACCTTGCTTAACTTTTACAGGTAGAGAACCTTTAGCACTTATCTCTCCTTTTAATAGACGTGCTATGGCTTGCTGGGTGTAAGTATTGTTTTCGTAGCCAACAACGAAAGCCTTGCATTTATAAGAAGAGTCTATCATTTTGAAGACATAAGGATTACACAGCATAAGTACTACATTGTTGTCTTTGAATTTTTGGGCTATTGAGTTGAGAGTATGTATGGTGTTGTCAGGTATTCCGTATCTTGCTTTGGAAGAAGAAAATCTTGCTCCACCAAAAGCAGTAACTATTTTAGCAGAAGGGTTTAGGGAAGCAACAAGGCTGTCTATATCTTTGTTCTTCATTTTTGAATTGATATATATAGGCTTGATTGCGTATGTGTTAGAAAGATTGTTAATCAAGGTATCAAAACTTGTATTACCTAACAGAACAAGAGAAATGCTGTCTGTTTTTGAGTGTTTCAAAGGTTTCAAATATTCTTCGGTATTTCCTAAAACTGTGATGGTGTTTTCGGCTATAAGTTTGTTAAGGTGTGTTGTCTTTTCTTGTAGGGAAGAGTTTGGAACAGAATACTCACCACGATTTTTGTATAATCCCATATCGTATTTCCAAGCAAGTATTTTCTCGCATTTTTTCTTTATCAGTTCTTTAGGTATTCTGCCATTTTCTACGGCAGCAAGTATAGCATTGATGGCTTTGTCTGTGTTTTCTGGCATAAGTATTATATCAACACCACTCAATACTGCCAATACTTCTGCTTCACCATCACCATAAAGATTGGTAAGACCTTTCATATTCATAGCATCGGTGAATACTAAGCCTTCAAATTTCAGGTCTTTTTTCAGATACTTGTCTATTATGTCTTTGTTTATGGAAGCAGGCTTGGTGCTATCTTGACTTAGGGCATTGACTTGCAGATGTCCTACCATAACACCCCATGCTCCTTTATTTATATTGTAACGGAAAGGATAAGTATCTATGCTGTCAATAAAATCTTTTGAGTGAGTGATAGACGGTGTAGCTTTGTGAGAGTCAATCTCTGTATCTCCATGTCCGGGAAAATGTTTTATTACAGCCATAATCCCATTGTCTTGTAAGCCTTTGACGTATTCTCTTGCAAGAAGGCTTACTTTGTATTTGTCTTGTCCAAAAGAACGCATATTGATTACAGGATTGTTAGGATTGATATTTACATCTACAACAGGGGCAAAGTTGATATGTATTCCCATATCCTTGCATTGTTTAGCCATTACCTCTGCCATATCTCTAACCAAGTGATATTTGTCTTTAGGCAATGCTCCTAAGGTCATAGCCACAGGGAAAGTCTCTGCATCAGTAAGTCTCATATTCATTCCCCATTCTCCATCTATGGCAACAAGAAGAGGTATCTTTGAATGCTGGTTATATATCTTGTTTAGTTTTACAAGCTCTTTCTGAGTTCCCTTGAAAAAACATACGCCTCCTACTTCATTGCTATCTATTTGGTAAATAACGTTTTTATAGTAGTTGCTGTCATCTTTTGCGTATGAATCTATCATTATCATTTGGCCGACCATCTGTTTTAGTGTCATGGTCTCCATTTTGTGCTTGATGTATTTTGTTCTGCCTTTTTGCTTTGTGATTATAGCTTGTTGAGCCATTATATTCAAAGAAAGAGCCAATAAAAAAATGCTTGTGAATACTTTTTTCATATTTTAGTGTTTTTGAGGTGGCGAAGTTAGTATATTTTTTAATAATGGTGCGGAATAGTTGCTAAAAAATATGTAATTTTGCAAAAAAAATAAACAAAACATATCAATGAGATTTATAACTAAGAATATTGCAAAATTAGATTCCCTTATAAGAAATTCAGAAAAGATAAGTATTGTAACTCATTATAATCCAGATGGAGATGCTATTGGAAGTGGTGCTGCTATGTATCATTATGTAAAAAGTCTTGATAAGCAGGCAACGTTTATCATTCCTAATCCCTTTCCTAAAAACATAGAGTTTGCAGTTGAAGATGTTGAATATTTGATAGCAGAACGAACATTTAAGCAAGCAAAACAAACTGTACTTGACTCAGATTTGTTGCTCATAGTTGATATGAATAATAATGCTCGTAGTGGAGACGGCTTGGAAAGAGTACTGAATGAAAGTTCTGCTAAAAAGGTTTTAATAGATCATCACGTTAAACCAGATAAGTATGATTTGAGTTTCTCTTATCCTAAAAGCAGTTCATCTTCTGAGGTGGTTTATAATATATTAAGCAGATTAACTAAACAAAAAGTTTTATCGAAAGAAATATCTACAGCACTCTATTTGGGTATAATAACCGACACGGGTTCTATTGCTTATTCGTCTGACGATCCTGATGTTTATTCTGTGTTGCATTATGTATTGAAGAGTGGAATAATAGCCTCAAAACTACATCAAAAAATATTTGATACTTATTCTTTTGACAGGTTGAAACTCTTAGGTTACGCTATATCTCATAAGATGAAAGTCTTTTTAAAGCAGAGAGCAGCTTTTATCTACTTATCAAAAAAAGAATTGAATAGATTTCATTATAAAATAGGAGATTTAGAAGGTGTAGTGAATTATTGCTTGAAGTTAGGAGAAGTAGATTTTTGTGCTATGCTAACTGAAAGAGAAGATAAAATAAGAATATCATTCCGCAGCAAAGATGCTTCAATAAATGTGGATAAATTTGCGAGAAAATATTGGAATGGTGGAGGTCATGTTATGGCTTCTGGTGGTAAAAGCTATGAAAGTTTAGACAAGGTCGTAAAAACTCTTACTCAGCAGATATATAATCAAGATTTTATAAGTAAATAAGAATAATATAATATTATGATTAATAAGTTTTTATTTTTATTATCTATAGTAA
>R24__coassemble_1354_pt1 | contig 13199 bp, 12 predicted proteins | sample R24__metabat2_high_PE_045 | metagenome-assembled genome bin R24 | reverse complement strand
GTTAAATAACAAAAGCATGGAAAACAAGTACTCTAAAAACAGTTTTATAAAGAAAAAGATGACAAAAGTTGGAGTTTTGAGCGACACCCACGGCAGAGTTGCAAAAGAAGTATTGGATTTTTTTAAGGATGTTGATATTATTTTGCATGCAGGTGATATTGGCAGCATTGAAGTTTTAGACACTTTGCGAAAAGAAAAAAAACTTGTGGCTGTGTATGGCAATTGTGATAATAAATATTTAGACGATGAGGTAAAAGGCGTCATTTCTTTTAAGATAGAAAACGTAAAACTATTGATGACTCATATAGGTGGCTATCCGAAACATTATAATAAAGATATTGTCCCTTATTTTGTAAGCGAAAAGCCTGATATTTTTATTTGCGGACATTCTCATATATTGAAAATAATGTATGATAAGGATTGGAATTTTTTATTGATTAATCCCGGTGCTTGCGGTTATCAGGGTTTTCATCTTGTTTGTACATTAGTAAGGTTTGTTATTGACGGCAAAGAGATAAAAGACTTAGAAGTAATGGACTTTAACAAATTCTAAAAACAAATGTTGATAAAAAAATACAAGGGATTACTTTTACCATTGGCTATGATTCTTGGTGTATTGTTTTATAAACAACTGCACATCTTTATTAATCTTGTACCTGTACTCATTTGTCTTATTCTGTTTTTTGCCTATAGTGGATTGCATTTTAGAAGACTTAGGTTCCAAAAGATAAATTTCATACTCTTGAGTATTCACCTTGTAAGTTCCATTGTAATATATGCGTTGTGTTATGTTGCTTTTGAACCTATTGTCTCCAAAAGCATATTGGTGGGTTTGGTGTGTCCTGTTGCAAGTTCATCTTCTGCAGTAGTAACGGCTTTGGGTGGAGACAGAGAAGTCAGCATTATGCATACGCTATGCGACAATGCATTGGTTGTTATCGTTGCTCCTATTATGTTTTCCTTAGCTGAGACAACAGCAGACTTAACTTTCATTCAGTCCGTTTTAATTCTATTAGCCAAAGTCTTTCCTATAATGATGTTACCTTTCTTTGCTCTTGTTGTAATGAGGAGATTTTTCCCAAGAACCTCTTTTAAGTTCTCAAAATACGAATGGTTATCTATTCCTTTGTGGTCTATGGCTTTGATGATTAACTTTTCTAAAACAACCTTTGCTATCATTCACATGGGAGGACAAGAGATTAGAAATATAGTCTTGATTGTCATACTTTCGCTTTTGATGTGCATACTTCAATTCTTATTAGGCAGAAAAATAGGCAAAGCATTTAACCATAGCATTGTAGGAGGTCAAGCCTTAGGACAAAAGAATACAGGCTTGGGAATTTGGATGGCATATACTTATTTTTCAAATCCATTGACAACTATCTATTGTGCTGGTTATTCCCTTTGGCAAAACATTTTCAATAGCATACAAATGTATCTACATGATACTAAAAAACAATAAGCAACGTTATAAACAAAAACATAATTCTTGACTTATGAATGATTCATTTAGAAAAATCGTTGTACTTTTCAAAAAATATTTTGATTTAAGGACAGATAAAGAAAGCGAAGAAGCAACCATTGCTGAGATAACTAAAGGAGTTAATTTCCGCGGAGCAAATCTATGGATTTTGATTTTTGCTATTTTTCTTGCATCTTTGGGATTGAATGTTAATTCCACAGCTGTCATTATCGGTGCTATGCTTATTTCTCCTCTAATGGGACCTATTGTAGGTATGGGATTAGCCGTTGGTGTAAGAGATTTTGAACTATTGAAACGTTCTTTTAGAAATTATCTTGTTGCTACCATTATTAGTGTGCTTACTGCTACTGTTTATTTCTTTGTTTCTCCTCTTTCTGAGGCACAAAGTGAATTACTTGCAAGAACCTCCCCTACTCTATATGATGTGTTTATTGCTTTATTTGGTGGAGCAGCAGGTATTATGGCACTATGCACAAAAGGTAAAGGCAATGTTATTCCCGGTGTTGCAATTGCTACTGCTTTAATGCCTCCTTTATGTACTGCTGGTTTCGGCTTAGCAACGGGCAACATAAGTTATTTTCTTGGGGCTTTCTATCTATTTTTTATAAATACAGTATTTATTGCCTTGGCTACATATATAGGAGTAAGAAGCCTGCATTTTCATTATAAACAACTTTTAAATAAAGAACAACAAAAAACTGTCAGAAAATATTTATTCGGAATAGTTATCGTAACAATGATACCTGCTTTCTTTATGACGCTTAACATTATTCAAAAAAGCATATTTGAAAACAATGTAAAAAACTTCGTCAATAAAGAAGTAAAACAAGCAGGAACTCAAATAATAAGTTTTGACACAAACAAATCAGACTCAACACTTAGAGTTGTTGCTGTTGGAAAAGAAATAGCTGACTCTTCTATTTTTAAAGCACAAAAAAGAATGCATTTCTATAATTTAAAGGATTATCATCTACAAATTATTCAAGGTTCAAATTCAAGCGAAATATCACTTTTGAAAGATGAGATTGCAAATAAAAACGGTGCTATTTATTCCAACCAATTGCAAGAGAGTCAAGAAAACTTACTTGTAATGCAAGAACAAATAAGAGAATATAAAAAATACGAAAACATTTCCAAGGAATTAAAAGATGAAATAAAAGCACTATTTCCTAAAGTTGAATTTATTGCTTTAGCATCTGCCTCAGAAATATATGTAGACAAAGATAGTGTAGATAAATCTTCTATTGCTATCGTTTCTTTTGAAAACAACAATAAACCAACAGCAGAAGAAAGTAAAAAACTTTCTCAGTGGTTAAAGACAAGAACAAAGACTAAGAATTTAAAAATAATAATAAGGTAGATAATTTATGAGTAGATATATACTTGCCATAGAATCTTCTTGTGATGATACTTCGGCTGCAGTTATAAACGATGACTTTATTTGTTTAAGTAACATTACAGCATCACAAAAAGTACATGAAATCTATGGCGGAGTTGTTCCGGAATTAGCTTCAAGAGCTCATCAGCAAAATATACTTCCTGTTGTTGAGGTTGCTTTAAAGGAAGCAAAAATAAAAAAAGAAGATTTATCAGCCATAGCCTTCACAAGAGGTCCTGGTCTTTTAGGATCTTTGCTTGTAGGAGTTAGTTTTGCAAAAAGCATGGCTCAAGGATTAAATATTCCTATAATAGATGTCAATCATTTAGATGCTCATGTTTTAGCACATTTCGTAAAAGATAGTATAGAACAGAAAGTTCCTTTGTTTCCTTATTTGTGTTTGTTAGTGTCAGGAGGAAATACTCAGATAATAAGAGTGAATGCTGACAATGATATGCAGATATTAGGAAAAACAATAGATGATGCAGCAGGTGAAACTATTGACAAAGCTGCTAAAATTCTTTCTCTTCCCTATCCTGGAGGACCACATATAGACAGACTTGCAAAACAAGGAGAACCAAAACTCAATTTTGCTAAAAGCCATATCGGAGGTTATGACTATAGTTTTTCGGGTTTAAAGACAAGTATTCTTTATACTCTGAGAGATCTTCTCAAAGAAAATCCTAAATACATAGAAGAAAACCTTGAAGATATTGCCTGCTCAGTACAAAAAGCAGTCGTTGATTCTCTTCTTTCAAAATTTGAAAAAGCACTAAAGGACACAAAAATAAAAACCATTGCCTTAGCAGGAGGTGTATCTGCTAATTCTCTTCTTAGAGAAAGATTTCAACAAATAGGAGAAAAATATAGTTGCAAAGTATTTATTCCTAAATTCTCTTACACAACTGACAATGCTGCAATGGTTGGAGTTTGTGGTATGTTTAAATATCTTAGAGGTGATTTTGCTGATATTTCTTTGACAGCATACGCAAGATAAAAAACCAAAACAAAGTATTATGAAGATTGTCCTTGTCGGTTATATGTATTGTGGCAAAACTACAGTTGGGAAAAGAATTGCCAACATACTAAACTTTGAGTTTAAAGACACTGACACCTTAGTTGAAAATGTTTGTGGCGAAAATATAAACAGCATATTTGAAACAAAAGGAGAAGAATTCTTTAGACAAAAAGAAAGAGAGGTTCTTATTCAACTTTTACAAGAAGACAACATTGTTATAGCCACAGGCGGTGGATTACCTTGCTATGAAGATAATATGAAACTTATAAAAAACAACTGCAAAAGTATATACCTTAAACTAACTCCACAACAAATCCTCTCTCGTGCCTTGCTTAGTAAGAAAAAAAGACCTCTTATTGAGAATATTCCTATAGAAAAGAGATTGGAATTTATTAAAAACTCCTTACAAGAAAGAGAAAAATTCTATCAACAAGCAGATGTTTTCATTGGTGCATTATCTATCAGCAGATTTGAATTAGAAATGACATTGGAATACTTAAAGTAGGCAGAAAAGCAAAATTTTAAATAGTTTAAATTCTTATTGATAAAAAATTTTGTAAATTTGCACCTCGTTATTATGGATGAAGAAATAAGAAATATAAAAGGCTACGGAGAAGATAGCGTCATAACTCTTGACTGGAATGAACACATTAGACTTCGTCCAGGTATGTATATTGGAAAACTTGGAGACGGTGCTTCTGCTGATGATGGTATCTATGTTTTGGTTAAAGAGGTTATTGACAATTCTGTTGATGAGTTTGCTATGGGAAATGGCAAAACAATAGAAGTTAATATTGACTATGAGTTAGGAAAAGTAAGAGTTAGGGATTATGGTAGAGGTATTCCTTTGGGCAAAACAATAGATTGTGTTGCAAAGATGAATACCGGTGCTAAATACGATTCAAATACATTTAAGAAATCTGTTGGAATGAACGGAGTAGGAACAAAAGCAGTTAATGCTCTTAGTTCTTATTTCAAAGTACAGAGTATTGTTGATGGCAAAACAAAGATTGCCGAGTTTTCAAAAGGAGAACTTACCTTAGACAATCCAATAACAGAGTGTTCAGAACCAAACGGTACTATCATAGAATTTGTTCCAGATAAAGAGTTATTTGGAAACTTCTCTTACATTTCTGAATATGTGGAGAAAATGATTTGGAATTATGCTTACTTGAATCAAGGCTTAACTCTAATTTTTAATGATAAAAAATATCGTTCTCCTAATGGTTTGTTGGATTTGTTGAACAATAATATGGATTCCGAACCATTATATCCTGTAATTCACATAAAGGAAGACGATTTTGAATTTGCTTTCACCCATTCTGACAAAGTTTTGACAGAGGAACATCATTCTTTTGTCAATGGTCAAAACACTACACAAGGAGGAACACATCTTGCTGCTTTTAGAGAAGCCATAGTCAAAGTAATGAAAGATTATTTCAAAAAAGACTATGAACCTTCTGATATTCGTTCAGGAATAATATCCGCAATAAGCCTAAGAATAAAAGAACCTGTTTTTGAATCTCAGACAAAAACAAAACTTGGTAGTGTTGATTACGACAAAGAAAAAGGAATAACAGTAAGAAATTACATCAATGATATTGTAAAACGCAGACTTGACAACTATTTACACATCAACGAACAAATTGCAGAGTCTATTTTGCAAAAAGTTCAACGAAATGAAAAGGAAAGAAAAGGTCTGCAAAACGTTAAGAAACTTGCAAAAGAAGGAGCTAAGAAAGCATCTTTAACAAATAAAAAACTTAGAGATTGTCGTATTCATTACAATAGTAAAGATGAAAGAAGATTAGAAACAACTCTTTTCATAACAGAGGGTAATTCTGCTTCAGGCTCTATTACTAAGACAAGAGATCCTAACGTTCAAGCCGTTTTTTCTTTAAGAGGAAAACCATACAATTCCTTCGGAGAATCCAAAGAGATAGTCTATAAAAACGAAGAGTTCAATCTTCTTCATAATGCATTAAATATTGATGAAGATATGGACAATCTAAGATACAACAATATCGTTATCGCAACTGATGCCGATGTTGATGGAATGCATATCAGAATGCTTTTGATGACGTTCTTCTTACAATTCTTTCCTGATTTGGTCAAGAGCGGTCATGTCTATATTCTGCAAACGCCTCTGTTTAAAGTAAAAAACAAAAAACAAACTATTTATTGCTACACTGAACAAGAAAGAGACGATGCAGCAAAGAAACTAAAACAAGGAGTAGAAATATCACGTTTCAAAGGTTTAGGAGAGATTTCACCAGACGAGTTTGCAAACTTTATTGGTAAGGATATTCGCTTAGACCCTGTCTTATTAAACAAAGAATCCGGTATTTCCGACACGTTAAAATTCTTTATGGGAGCAAATTCTCCCAATCGACAAGAATATATTATAGACAATTTACGTTATGATGATATAGGTTAATAAGTAAAACTCTTATAATAGTATGAAAAATAGATTTTGGATATTTATAGTGATGTTATTTACTTTCTCTTTTGCTGTTTATGCACAAGAAGAAGGAGAAACTGAAGCAATAAAACCTTGGACAGATGTAATAACAAATGATCTTAATCCTTCTGAATGGAAATGGGATAAAACAAATGCTTCCCGCTTTACTATAAGAGGTGATTTTGATGGTGATGGTTTTGAAGAGAACCTCTATGAGGGTGCTACGGAGATTTTTTCTGATAATGATGAACTAACACCTTTAAATCTTGACACTGACCTTGGTGTTTATTTTCTTGTCAATGAAGGAGATTTAGATGGAGACGGTGGAGATGAAATTTCATTAATGAGTGTTTATAGAGATTATTCCAACGTGAATTATTTTAGAATCTTTTCTTATACCGGCAACTCTTGGAGAGAAGTATTTAACTGTAAAGTGCATGAATACGATTGTCCAAACTACAGACCAACAAAAGAAGAAGAGATGTTTTGCTACACCTATAAAAAGAAAAATCACTTCAATATGAACAAGGTGGTTTTGAAACATCACGATGGAGTAGTTGATATGATTGCGACTCATCCTAATGGCAGATACGCAATAGAACATATAAAAATAGTAAATAAGCGTGCCGTTAAAAGAGAATGGGGAACGATTATAGAACCTCGCACTGATTTGTAAATTTAATTAACTTTTTAATAATATAAAACATAATAATAAAAAATGAAACACTTAGAAGAATTAATCACGGCTGCAAAAGCTGCACCAAGAAAACGTTTAGTTGCCGCATACGCCAACGATTCTCACACAATAGGAGCAACATCACGTGCTATTGACTTAGGCATAGTTGATGTAACACTTGTGGGAGACATAGACACAATAAAGAAAGTTTGCCAAGAAGAAGGAATTGACGTAAATAAGTTTGAGCTTGTACAAGAAGCCAACGAAGCTAAGGCTGCTGCTAAAGCTGTCGCTCTTATAAACGAAGGCAAGGGACAAATACTTATGAAAGGTCTTTGCTCTACAGACAAATACATGAGAGCAGTTCTTAACAAAGAAAACGGACTTATGCCTGCTGGAAAACCTGTCCTTTCTCACGTATCTGTTTTTGAAGTTCCTACTTATCACAAATTATTGATAACTTCAGACGTTGCAGTTATTCCTGCTCCAGACTTCAAACAAAAGACAGCTATCGTTAATTACGTTATCAACACTGCTCACACTCTTGGAATAGAATGTCCAAAAGTAGCCATGATTGCTGCAACAGAGCAAATGCTTACAGGAATGCCTGCTTGCGTTGATGCTGCTTTAATCGCAACAATGAACCGCAGAGGACAAATAAAAGGTGCTATCGTTGATGGACCTTTGGCTATGGACGTTGCTATTGATAAAGAATCTGCACAAATCAAGAAACTTGATTCAGAAGTTGCAGGTGATGCAGACTGTTTAGTATGGCCATTCATAGAAGCAGGTAACGTATTCTACAAAACTGCAACTAAATTTGCAGGAGCTGAATTGGCAGCAATGGTTGTAGGAGCAAAAGTTCCTTGTATTTTGTCTTCAAGAGGTGATTCTGTACAAACAAAAACATACTCTATAGCACTTGCTGCTTTGAGTGCAAAATAAAAAATAACCAAGTAAGGACTTTAAGAGTTATAAGACTTTTAAAGTCCTTATTTTTTTTAATATCTTATACTATGGAAAAGTGGGCTAACGGATTAGAACAAGTTGCTATAACTGTTACCGATGAAAACGGAGACTTTATAGATCTAAACACACACTCCAAGAGGGTTAATCTGAAATCTATGGACGAAAACCTTATTGGAAAAAATATTATGGGTTGCCACAATGAGCGTTCAAGGGCAATCATAAATCACATGATGACCAATAAGGCAACAAATGTCTATACCATACAAAAAAAAGGTCAGAAGAAACTTATCTATCAGGCACCTTGGTTTAAAGAAGACGGCAGTTTCGGAGGTTTAGTAGAAATGTCTTTGGTCATTCCTTTTGAAATGCCTCACTACAACAGAGATCAACAATAACAACGTCCTCTAATTATGAAGATAGCATTGATACAAACTGAGATAAAGGACTTTTGTATTGAAGAAAACTATCAATGCTTTGAATCTCTGCTGAACAAAGTAGATAAAGACACTGATTTAGTTGTCTTGTCAGAGATGTTTCTGACAGGTTTCATTACCGACATTTCTCTCGCAAAAAAGAGTAAAGAAGAAGGTCTTCGGCTTATGAGGTCTTTTGCGAAAGAAACAGGTATTGCCATTGACGGAAGCCTGCTTATAGAAGAGGATAATAAATATTTCAACCGTCATTATTTTGTTGAAAAAGACAAAGAAGCATATTATGACAAGGAACATCTTTTCTCGCTTTCCGATGAAGCCAAGGTTCTTTCCAAAGGAGAAAAGAAAGATGTCATTATTTCTTGTAAAGATTTCAATATAAAGTTGCTTACTTGCTATGATTTGCGGTTTCCTTTGTCGTCCATGAACACCTACAATGGCAGATTCCTCTATGACCTGCTCATCTATGTTGCATCATGGCCACAAAGTAGAAGAGAACAATGGCTTACTCTACTCAAAGCCCGTGCAATAGAAAACCAGAGTTATGTTATCGGAGTTAATCGTGTAGGAAAAGATGCCAATCACACTCTTTATTCAGGCGACAGTTGTATCATAAACACAAAAGGAGAAATAATTCCCTACATAAAAAATGTAGAAGACAAGATATTCTACTACGAATTAAACAAAAAAGAATTAGACACGAGAAGGCAAAAATTCCCTACTTATTTGGATTGGAAATAAGTCTTGGTTTTGACGAAAAAAGATCAAGATTTAAATTTTTAAAACCAAGTCTTTTGAGTGTAAAGACTTAGTCTTTTTTTTCTAAAATCAAATCAAAAAAAAAAGCAGTCTTTTAAGTTAATAAAAGACTGCAAAGAAATAAAAACACTATTTATTATGAGAAAACAATAAATATTCTTATCGTACTATAAGTTTCTTTGTTTCAACTTTCTTACCACTAATGATTTTAAGGATATAAGTTCCTTGCAAATCGCTTGTGTTTATGGTGTTGGTTTGGTTTGCCAATTGTTCTTGTCTTACAAGTCTTCCTTGTAAATCAAATATCTGTAAGTCAGCTTTGTCATCTGCTATCTCTATTGTAAGATAATCTTGTGCAGGATTAGGATACATATTAATGTTCAAACCTCCTGCCAAAACTTCATTATTTGAAGATATTACAGCATCTTTATATGTAAAACCGTCTAAGCAGAAATAATTAGAAACCCAACTATCATTACATTCCATTGAAAAAACTATCTTGCTAACCTCTCCCAATGAAGATAAATCCATATAGTGCCAATCTGCAAGTTTATTGATATTATTACTTACGTCATATAAATAAATATCCACACTTTCTTCTGCAACATTGTTTTCATCATAACCTGTAGCAGTAATTTTAAGATAAAGATTTTCTGTAGCAGAAATTTCTATATCTTCTTTAGCAGCCAAAGAAGATGAAATATAAACTCCCATAGGATTAAACTTTTCTCCGCTTGTTGTTTTTACAACATTATGTTCTGCCATAGAAAAATTATAAGCATCGTAATAAGCATGTAAATATGTCTTACCTAAACCTTCAAGAGCATATTTAGGAGCAGATGTGTAATATGTTGTAAGATTAGTGCTGTTTCCTGTTGCTGTTGTATCGTTGGTTACATTGCTTGCTCCAAATCCCATAGCCATAAACCAATCCCAACTTTGCATATAATAACCTGTACCTAAGAAATTCAATCCGTTTGAAATATGATTCTTTGAATAAACACCGTCTTCCAGAACATCATAATTACTTGTCATATCTACTATTTCGTATGAATTAACATCAGCAAGCCATGTGTTATTTTCAAAGTCTGCTACTTTATAAGGTGTTCCTCCATTTATTACTCCTATACCCGTTAAGTCAAATCCTTGTGAATAAGTAGGCCAAGATACTCCATCATAAATAATATTTCCATAAGTATCGGTACTAATTCCATTTATAACATCCACTAAACGAACAAAACGAATATTGTTTTTATCTAACAAATCATTGTCAGCTATATCACTTAAATCAAAACCTACGCCCCAGCCTAATTCATATTTTCCTGCAAGATTATTATAATGCTCTGCTGTTCTTCCTTCTGTAACATTATCAGAATTATGATAAGAAGTGCTATTACATGGAAAACGGAAGAAATTTTCTCCATCAGAACTTACTTCTACAAAAGCTAACTCCAAGAATGTAGGACCAAAAGCATTTTCAAAAACAACAAAGTCCTTACCTTCTCCATTTATTATTGGACGGTCAAAAGTTATAAGTGCATCACCGCCCTCTCCTAATGAAATTGCTGTAGTTGTAGTTGAATCTGGTTTTCCTATTGCCATATAAGCTTTACCATAATCCACTACTCTTTCATCACCATAATCCCAAAAGCCTCTATTAACTTCTACTCCTAAAGCCCAAGAGATTATTCTTTCATCATCTTGACTGATTGCTTGACAACCTTCTGTGCCAACAGCTCCATCATACTGAGCCATCATGTTTAATCCTAATAAAATTAAGGATATAAAAAAAATACTTTTCTTCATAGTTTTACTTATTTATTTTTATAAATTTCCTTTACAATATTATAATAAACGAAATTTGATAAATAATTACTTTGAAGAAAAGTAAAAAAATAACAAACAACATTTTTTTTGTTATATCCTAACCCTCGAAGATAATTAACAAATTTCGTTTCTTTATGGCAGGTCTTCTGACTTATCTCTTTTGAAACGCCTTCCCGTTATTCTATTTATTCGTAACAGTGGCTTTGATGTCTCAAAACTTTTCTTGAGAAACACAGCAGCGGGACTGTATAGGATTCTCACCTACTTCCCTTTTAATTGTTGGAATTTCCAACAAACCATAATTATGGGTGCAAAATTATATCTTTTCTTTGAATGCACCAAGAAAAATCATATAAAATAAAAAAAATACAAAAAAAACTTGCCAAAAGAAAAAAAAGTATTACTTTTGCACTTTGATTTTAGAGAGCATTTTTTAGAAGTAAAACAAGAAAAACACATATAAAGATGAAAAGAACATACCAACCTCACAAAAGAAAAAGAGTAAATAAACACGGATTTAGATTAAGAATGTCTACTACAAGCGGAAGAAAAATATTGAACGCAAGACGCAGACACGGAAGAAAAAAACTTACTGTTTCTGACGAAAGATAATAAATTCGGTAGTTTTGTTTTAGGTATAGTGAGCAGTGATTAATTGTTACTGTTCGCTTTTTTGTTGTTAAATGTAAGAGGATATTTATATTAATAAAGTTCTTATTATGAAAAAAAAGAAAGTGAATTACATTTTAGAAGATGTTTTAGTAGAAGATTTTGCTGCAGAAGGCAATGCTATTGTTAGACATGAAGATAAAGTTGTTTTTGTTCCATACGTTGTTCCCGGAGATATAGTGGATATAGAAGTTTATAAACAAAAACATTCTTTCTGCCTTGCAAGAGTAAAACAAATAAAACATTATTCTGATAAAAGAATTGAACTTAAATGTCCTCACTTTACTTTTTGTGGAGGCTGTTCTTGGCAGATGCTTGACTACGAATGGCAAAAAAAATACAAACAACAACAAGTTATAGACAATCTTCAAAGAATAGGAGGAATAGACTGCAGTGATATTTCTCCAATAGAAGGTTCTGATAATATATATTATTATAGAAATAAATTGGAATTTACTTTTTCTTCTCGTGCTTGGAAAAAAGATTTTGTAAAAACAGAAGAAGATACTCCTGCCCTTGGATTTCATATCAGCGGATTATTTGATAAAGTATTACCTATAGAACATTGTGTTTTGCAAGCCTCTCCTTCTAATGAGATAAGAAACTTTGCAAGAGATTACACTTTAAAACATTCCGTACCTTATTATAATATAAGACAGCATACTGGGATAATGCGTAATCTTATCATAAGAACTACACAAGAAGGAGAAATAATGCTTATTGTTGTCTTTGCAGAAGATAATAAAGAAATAATAAACAATGTAATGCAAGCAATAGTTGAAAAATTTCCTCAAATAACTTCCTTACAATACTGCGTAAATACTAAGATGAATGATTCTCTTGGTGATCAAACATTTGTTGTTTATAAAGGAGAAGACCATATAATGGAGTATATGCCTCGTTTCAAAGATGAACAATCAAAACCTTTACAATTCAAAATACGTCCAAAAACTTTCTATCAAACAAATCCTCCTCAAGCAATTAAACTTTATACTTTTGCTGCTGAGTTTGCTGATATTCAAAAAGAAGATATTGTCTATGATTTATACACAGGTACGGGAACAATTGCTAACTTCATTGCTGATAAGGCAAAAAAAGTAGTTGGAATAGAATATGTAGAAGATGCAGTAGAAGATGCTAAGATAAATAGTAAAGAAAACAATATTACAAATACTGTTTTTTATGCTGGAGATATGGCAAAAGTATTAAATGAAGATTTTATCAAACAAAATGGAAATCCAGATATAATAATAACAGATCCTCCTCGCAGTGGCATGGCTGAAAGTGTAATAAAACAAATTCTTTCTACTTCTGCTCGTAGAATTGTTTATGTATCTTGCAATCCTGCTACTCAAGCACGAGACCTTAAACTTTTATCTTCTAAATATAAGGTAACAAAGATACAACCCGTAGATATGTTTCCTCATACACATCATATTGAAAACGTTGTTCTATTAAATAAGATTGAATAAATATTGTTTTAAGAATAAGATTATTTTCCTTTAATCAGGTTTAGCAATAGAAAGAA
>R24__coassemble_1310_pt1 | contig 13550 bp, 11 predicted proteins | sample R24__metabat2_high_PE_045 | metagenome-assembled genome bin R24 | reverse complement strand
GTTTATGTTTTTTGTCTAAAGACTAAGAAAACAATGATATTCTTTTGATTTTAGAAGTTTAAAACTTAATGTTTGCAGGGTCAAAACTTGATAAAAATAATTCAGCAACTTGTTATTTGAATAATATTTTATAATTTTGCAAGATATAATTACAAAACAAAAACTGATAAAATAATAATAAGATGAAAAACATAATTCTTTTGGGAGCACCAGGTGCTGGTAAAGGTACTCAAAGCAAGATTTTAAGAGAAAAATATGATTTAGCCTACATTTCCACAGGAGAGATACTTAGAGAAGAAATAAAGAATAAAACCCCTCTTGGTCTTGAAGCCGAAAAGATAATAAACAAAGGTATGCTCGTTTCCGATGAGATTATCGTTGGAATGATTAGAGAGTTTATAACCAAACATAACGATCAAGATATTCTTTTGGATGGTTTTCCTCGTACTGTAAAACAAGCAGAGGCTTTAGATACTATTCTTAAAGATTTAAACAGAGGACAAGTTTCTGTTATTGAATTGGATGTAAGACAAGAATTGCTTATGGATAGACTTCTTAAACGTGCAGAAATAGAAGGAAGACAAGATGATAATGAAGAGACTATCAAAGGTCGTTTTCAGCAATACGAACAAAAAACCAAACCTTTGACAGATTATTATAAACAAAAACAAGGAGCATATTTTGCTGTTGAAGGTTCTGATCCAGATATTAATAAAATATCTCAATCTATCTGTGCTATAATAGATAAATTATAATAAAAAATGACAAGTAATTTTGTTGATTACGTAAAGATTTTTTGTCGTTCTGGTAAAGGTGGAGCAGGTTGCATGCATTTGCTACACGAAGCAAAGAACTTTAAAGGAGGTCCTGATGGTGGTGATGGCGGAAGAGGAGGACACATTATCCTTAAAGGTAACAAACAACTTTGGACTCTTTTACATTTGAAATATACTAAGCATGTTTTTGCTGAAGATGGTGAAAATGGTGGTCAAAAACTTATGCACGGTAGAGACGGAAAAGACCGTATAATAGAAGTTCCTTTAGGGACAGTGTGTAAAGATGCAGAAACAGGAGAAGTGCTTTGTGAAGTTACTGATGATGGACAAGAAGTTATTCTCTTTAAAGGAGGTAGAGGAGGAAAAGGTAATGATTTCTTTAAATCCTCCACGTTCCGTACTCCGCGTTTTGCTCAACCAGGAGAAGAAGCTATTGAGGCTTGGGTAATAATGGAGTTAAAAATCTTAGCAGATGTTGGTTTAGTAGGTTTCCCTAATGCAGGCAAAAGTACTTTACTTTCAGTTGTTTCAGCAGCAAAACCTCAGATTGCAGACTATCCTTTTACTACTTTAGTTCCTAACCTTGGCATTGTAAAATATAGAGATGAGAAAAGTTTTATCATGGCTGATATTCCTGGAATAATAGAAGGAGCAGCAGAAGGAAAAGGTTTAGGACTTAGGTTTTTAAGACATATAGAGAGAAACTCTATTCTTCTTTTTATGGTTTCTGCAGAGGCTGAAGATGTTGTAAAAGAATATAATATCTTGTTGGGAGAATTGGAAAAATATAATCCATTCCTTATGCAAAAAGACAGAATACTTGCCATAACTAAATGTGATATTATAGACAAAGAAACTCAAACAAAAATAAAGAAAACTTTACCTAAGGGTATAAATACAATAATGATTTCTTCGGTTGCTGGTATGGGAATAACAGAATTAAAAGATTTGATTTATAATAAATTAAACTTAGATATGTAGAAATGTTAGAAAAATTACTCTCTTGGGATACAGCATTGTTTAATCTAATCAATCACCATCGTTCTTGTTCTGTGGATTGGGTTATGGCTTTGCTTTCTTATCCTCTTTTTATAGATGTAATGGTAATTTTGATAGCATTCTTTATCCTATGGCAGAAAAATTTTAAGTATTGGTATATTTATCTGTTTTTAATACTTATAGCAATTGTACTTGCAGACAGAATCAGTGTTATTTGTTTTAAAGATGTTTTTCAACGGCTAAGACCTTCGCATGCTTTGGTTGATAGCGTTACACTAAAACTTCAACAAGGAAGATTAATTGATTGGTACAAAGGAGGAAAATATGGTTTTGTTTCTTCTCATGCTGCTAATATTTTTGCTGTAATCAGTTTTGCAAGTCTTGTGTTGAGAAAACAAAGCAAGTATTTTAAAATATTTTTTGTTTCAGCATTAACTTGGGGTTTATTGACTTGTTATTCTCGTGTCTATTGCGGTTATCACTATCCATTAGATGTAATATGCGGCTCTTTGCTCGGAATTGCTATAGGTTTTTTTGTATTTTACTTATATAAATTAGTGATAATCAAATTTAATCTTCAATCAAATAAATAAAAACAAGAATGAGTGATATAAAACGATTGGCTTCTCAGACTGCTGTTTATGGAATACCAACTATTGTTGGCAGATTCTTAAATTATTTTCTTGTTCCTTTATATACTTATAACATTGCAACACAAGATTATGGAGTGGTTTCTGAACTATATGCGTATGTAGCCTTTCTTATGATTATCCTAACATACGGAATGGAGACAGCATTCTTTCGTTTTTCGCAAGATTACGACAAATCAAAGGTATATAATACTGCATTATTTTCCTTAATGGTCTCAACTACGTTGTTTTTACTCATTACTTTTCTGTCGCTTTCTCCTATTTGCTCGGCAATGCAATACTCTAATCATAAAACATATATTGCTTTATTCTTGATTATACTTGCTTTGGACGCTTTAAGAGCTATTCCATACGCATTGCTGAGAAGAGAAAATATGGCAAAACGTTTTGCTTTTATAAAAACTGTTGATATTTTCTCTAATATTCTATTCAATCTATTCTTTATTGCACTATGTCCAATACTTTATGACAAAGGATTTTATATTATAACTTCTTGGTTTAATCCTAATGATTTAGTTTTATACATATTTATTTCTAATTGTTTAGCATCATTTATATCGTTTATCCTTCTAATTCCTCAGTTTAGTCAATTTAGATTTAATATTGATTTTAAAGTTCTTAAACGTATGCTTGTTTATGGATTTCCGGTGATGATAGGAGGTTTGGCCGGAATGATTAATGAGACTTTTGACCGTATAGCTTTAAAACATTTGGTAACTATTCCCGATAATATAACTGACACTGCAAAAATAGCAGAATATAAGATGAGTCAAATAGGAATATACGGAGCTTGTTATAAATTAAGTATTGTCATATCGTTGTTTATTCAGGCTTTTAAATTTGCAGCAGAACCTTTTTTCTTCTCAAAGATGAAGCAACAAGATGCAAAGAAAAGTTATTCAGAAGTAATGACTGCTTTTGTTATATTTCTTTGTTTTATTTTTCTTGTTGTTATGGGATATATAGATTTGTTTCAGTACTTTATGGGAAAAGACTACAGAATAGGAATAATGGTTGTTCCTATCCTTCTTATGGCAAATATCTTTCTTGGAATCTATTATAATCTTTCTATTTGGTATAAGGTTAGTGATAAAACAAAATATGGAGCCTACATCGCTTTAATAGGTGCTGCTATAACTCTGATTGGTAATTATTTCCTTGTTCCTATTTTAGGATATAAAGGTGCTGCTTGGACTACATTGATTTGTTATTTTGTTATCTCTCTGCTTTGTTATCTTATAGGACAGAAATTCTATCCTGTTGCATATAAAGTCAAAAGGATTGCGTTTTATATCCTATTTTCTTTAGGGTTATATTCGGTGATGTATTACCTGCAGGACAACATCCAGAATATCATGCTTCGTTTAGCAATAAATACAGCTCTAATAATAGTTTATCTAATCTTATGTTATATTTTGGACTTCAAAAAGATAATCAAGCAAAAATAATCTCTTATCTTATTTGATTACATTGCCCAGAATACCAATCCTAAGGATATAATCACTCCTGTTATTAACAAGTCAATTAAACAGAATCCCATAATGTCTTTTGCGTTTAGTTTAGCTATTGCTAAGGCAGGTAAAGCCCAAAATGGTTGTATCAGATTTGTCCATGCATCTCCCCAAGCAATAGAAGTTCCTGTCAGTCCTGGATCTACTCCCAAATCAGCTCCTGCAGCAAACATTATAGGTGCTTGAATAGCCCAATGACCTCCACCAGAAGGGACAAACATATTGAGAACTGCTGCACATAGGAATGTAAGAAGAGGATAAGTAACAGGATTTGAAATGGATATACAAGCATTGCTTATAACTGTTCCTAAACATATACCAGACTCTCCAACTCCTGTGATTATTCCCATAATACCTGCATAAAAAGGAAACTGCAACAATATTCCTGCAGCAGAAGAAGCTGATTTTGAAAATGCTTTCACATATCTAAGAGGTGTTTTGTGAAGTATTATTCCTAAGAATAAAAACAACATTATAACTGAGTTCAAATCAAAACTGCCGTCTTTGAAACCTATCTTATAAACCAAATATCCTAAGCCTAAGCATGATATTATTATACTCAACAGTTTTGAATTTTCCATTCTTTCGGCAGGAGTCTTATTTTCAGAAACAGAATCTTTTACCTCTTTTTCTTCCATAAGCAGTTGAGGATCTATACTTATTACTTTTTCGCCTTTAGGATGCATTAGGGAATTGACCACAACCAAAGCCACAATACATAAGCAAACAATAAGAATATTATGATAATTCAACACTGTATTAGAAATAGGTATAGGAGAGGTTAAAATCCCTTTAGTTGCAGAAGAGAGAGCCTCACCAGGAGTAGCCATTGTCAAAGGAATTGAGCCTGAAAGTCCAGCATGCCAAACAACAAAGCCGCTATAGGAAGAAGCAATCAACAGTCTGTAATCCACATTCTTAACCTTCTTAGCAATCTCTTTGGCAAATATGACTCCAACTATAAGACCAAAACCCCAATTTATCCAACAAGCCAAAGCAGAAACTAAAGTAACTATCGCTATAGCAGAAATAGGAGTCTTAGGTATTGAAGCCAAACGAGAGATAAATGCTTTAATAGACGGAGAAGCAGCAAGTGTTGCTCCACATACTAAAACTAAAGCCATCTGCATAGCAAAAGCTAACAAGGACCAAACTCCGTCTCCCCAATGTTCTACTACTTCCAACGGAGATTGCTTACATATAGGTATGGCAACAACAAAAGCAATCAAACTTAGTATTATTGCGAAGATAAAAGGTTCGGGTAAATACTTCTGAACTAAACGGACGCTAAAGTTTATCAATCGTTTAAACATAAGAATAAAATTTTGTGGATATAATTTTCTGCAAAAGTACTACAATTTTACACAAAAGTATTGTAACTTTGCAAAAAATAATCACAGTATTATGGAACAATTTACAATCTTAAAGGCTTTACAGCTATTTTCTGGAGCTGTTGTTGCTTACTTTTTAGGTAGTATTCCTTCAGCAGTTTGGATAGGAAAGAATTTTTATGGAGTAGATGTAAGAAAAGAAGGCTCTCACAACGCAGGAGCAACAAATACTATTAGAGTTCTTGGACTTCTGCCAGGACTATTTGTTCTTTTATTAGATATAGTAAAAGGTTGGTTCGCAGTATATCTAAGTAGCAACATATTTGGTTCTTTTTTAAAAGATTGGGGATGGATAAATGAATTCTCTTATTATTCTCTTGCTATAGCAATAATTGTTGTTATAGGACATGCTCTACCTGTTTTTGCTGGTTTTAAAGGTGGTAAAGGAGTGGCTACTATGCTTGGAGCAGTTATTGGTTTGTTTCACGGAATAATTCCTTTTGTGTTGGCTGTTTTTTTACTTACATTTATCTTAACACATTATATTTCATTGTCTTCTATTATGGCTGCAATTTCTTTTCCTATTCTTTATTTGACAAGTAAGCTGTGGCTTTCAAAGAATGAAGATATAACACTTTCTATGGCTATATTTGCTGTAATCGTTGCTCTTTTCATAGTATGGACTCACAGAAAGAATATCAAACGCCTGCTTAATCATCAAGAACCTAAATTCAAATTCAAAAGAACAGTAAAAATAGAAAACCAAATAAAAAAAGAATAAAAAACTTCAAAAGTTTGTCAAAAAACATCAACTCTTTTAGTGCAAAAGACTAAGTCTTTTTACACTAAACATCAAGATTTAAAAAATTAAAACTAAGTCTTTTTTGCTATTCTTCTAATTTGCTCACCTGAGAAAGAATATCAAAGACTTCTTCTTTCGTTTTGCTCGCAAGCAGTTGAAGTTTAAAGGGTTTAAAGTTCCTTACTCCAAGGAAATATCTTGGATAGAATTTTCTCATATTTATACATGTTCTTTCTTCTCCATTGTTTTCAATAGAGAGAAGAATGTGTTTTTTGCAGATTTCCACCCTGTCTTGTAGCGTAGGTTGGTATATTTTCTCATTCTTTAAGGCCTGCTTGCATTGAAGGAAGAAATAAGGATTACCTATTGCATATCTTCCAACAAGAATACCGTCAAGATTATACCTTTTCTTGTATTCCAAAAACTTTTCCACACTGTCTATATCACCATTTCCAAACACAGGTATCTTTAGTCTTGGATTTTCCTTAGTCTTAGCAATCAAGGTCCAATCAGCACTTCCTCTATACATCTGAGTCTTTGTTCTTCCGTGAATTGAAATCAACTGTATGCCTACATCTTGCAACATTTCCGCAAGTTCCACTATGGGTTTATTCTTTTCATCATAACCTAAACGAGTCTTAACACTGACAGGCAGTTTCACACTATCAACAACTGCTTTAGTTAATCTTAACATCTTAGGTATATCCTGCAAGATACCAGAGCCAGAACCCTTACCTGCAATCCTTTTCATTGGACATCCCCAATTAATATCTATCCAATCAGGTTTGAGTTCCTCAACTCTTTGAGCCGCATTTACCAATGTTTTTTCATCATTACCAAATATTTGTATAGCCAAAGGTCTTTGTTTCTCACTGAAAGTAATCTTCTTATAACTTTTTTCTACATCTCTGATTAAAGCATCAGTTGAAACAAACTCAGTAAAAACAACATCTGCACCATATTCCTTACAAATTTCACGATATTCAGGTGTTGTTATCTCATCCATAGGACTCAGTCCCAAAACAAAATCAGGTAAAATATCCTTTATCATTCTTTTTTTTCTTCTTAGTCGCTATTGTCTCACCGCCAGCAAAATTACAAAAAAATGCTGTTGTCGTTACCACTTCAAATAAAATATTTAATTTTGCAGATAAATAAATGCTTAGTAAAATGGACAAAATCAAGATAAATAGAATAAAAATACTATCTCCGCAACTTAGATATTTGAGTTTAATATATCTGTTTATGTTGTTGGTTTTTACGCTGTTTAGAATCATAATGCTTTTTATCAACAACACAGAACTGCAAAGCGTGGAAGACAACGCTTTATTGGTTAAAGCAATGATGATGGGATTGAGATTTGACTCTGTTATTGTTTGCTATATTTTGTTTTTGCCTTTGATAGTCTTCTTTGTTTGTGCTATACTTAGAGTGGATTTTCTTAAAGGTAAAAAGTTGTACAAAGGAGTCCATATTTTTATATCTTCTGTTCTTTTACTTGCTATGTTTGTAAGTACTGTTGATTTGCCTTACTTCAAGTATTTCTTTCAAAGATTTTCGGTTCAAGCTTTTGAATGGTTTGATAGTCCAAAATTTGTCTTCAAAATGATAGTTGAGGAAATTAGTTATATAGGTTTTATATTTGTTTTTATTGCTTTTGGAATAGGTTTCTGGTGGATAATGAGAAAGATATTTAACAAAACTATAAAGCAAACGACATCTGAAAACTATGAATATAAAAACTACAAATTGAAAACTATCATAACTTATTTGATTTTCTTAGTGCTTTGTTTTGCTGGGTCAAGAGGAAGATTAGCAGAAAAAAGTCCTATAAGAGTTGGAACTGCTTATTTTTCAAACAATGCTTTTATTAATCAATTAGGTTTAAATCCTAATTTTACTCTTATTAAAAGCATACAGGAAAAAACTTCTAAGAAAAACCAATCTCTTAATCTTATGGAAGAGAAAAAGGCCATCGCTTTTGTGGAAAAAGAATATAAAGATATGTATTCCAATCCAATAAATGAAAGAGATACGGTTTTTTATAAACAAAAGACTAATGTTGTTTTGGTTATAATGGAGAGTATGACAGCGGTTAATCTTAAAAACTTCAATCCTAAAAGCAATCTTACTCCAAATCTTGATAGTCTTCTTAGCAATGGCGTTTCGTATGAAAATGTATATACTGCTGGAATACACACTTATAATGGTGTTTATTCAACTTTGTTTGGAATGCCTGCATTAATGGATAGGCATAGTATGAAAAGAACAATTATTCCAAAAATGCAGGGAGGCTTAGCCTCAATACTTAGACAAAACAACTACAGCACTCATTATTTTACTACGCATGATGACCAATTTGACAATATCGGAGGTTTTCTTTCTGCTAATGATTTTCAACAAATACTTTCTCAAAAACACTATCCTTCAAAAGAAGTTAAATCAACTCTTGGAGTTCCTGACCATATAATGTTTCGTAGAGCAATAAAAGAAATCAACTCTTACGATAAAACCAAGCCTTTCTTTGTTACTCTTTTGACAACATCCAATCACGGACCTTATATTTTTCCTGAAGATATTGGTTTGAAGTATAAATCCAAAACAGTTAAGAATAAAATAATAGAGTATGCTGATTGGGCAATAGGAGATTTTATGCAAAAGGCAAGCAAAGAAGAATGGTTTAAGAATACTCTGTTTGTTTTTATTGCAGATCATGGCAAAAAGAAAACAAAGACAACTCTTTATCCTATGCCTTTGGAATATCATCATTCACCTCTAATATTCTATAACCCATATTATTTGCAGGCAAGAAAAGATTATAATCTTGGTTTGCAAATTGATGTGGATGAAATGATATGTTCTTATCTTGGAATAGAGAACAGACAGACCATGGGTGTTGCTTTTGACTTGTATAAGAGAAGATATGCTTACTTTTCAGCAGACAATAAGATAGGTGTATTAGATAAGGAACTGTTCTATATTTGGGATAGAAACGGAAAAGAATACTTATTTAAATATAAGAAGGGTAGGAGAGATAAGAAAAACTACATCAATTCTCCGACATACAAAAGTAAAATCAAAGAAATGAAAGACTATGCTTTCGCTATGCTGACATACGCTGAAAAGAGAAACTAATTCTTTTAGCGTTGCAAGTCTAAGTCTTTGTATTCTATATTTTCTAAGAATAAGCCTTTGGCAAGGGCGGAAGACATAGCCTGTTTTCTGTCTTTTGCTTCAATTATTCTAACAAAATCATCTTCTGTTATAGTGCCTTTTCCAACTGCTAAGAGTGTTCCAACAACACATCTTACCATATTTCTAAGAAAACGGTTTGCTTTAATGGTGAAAACAAGATAGTCTCCTTCCTTTTTCCAATAGGCAAGCATAAGATTGCACCTAAAATTATTTACTTCTCCAAGTTCTGCTGTAGTAAATGAAGCAAAATCTGAGTATTCATACATTCTTGCAGCAGCTCTATTCATCTTTTCAACGTCTAATTCTCCAGAGTAAAGCAAACAAAAATCTTCATTATACGGTTGTTTTTGTGTTGCAATGTAGTATTTATATGTTCTTGAAACAGCATCAAATCTTGCATTAAAAGCATAATCCATCTTCTTTATTTTGAATATTCTTATGTCGTTTGGAAGATAAGCATTCATCTTTCTGACTAATTCTTCTAACTCTTGCTCGTCCATATCCACAGCTTCAAAGTTAGCAACAAAATGCCGCGCATGAACACCTGTATCTGTTCTTCCGCAACCATAGATTTTGGTTTCTCTTCTTAGAACATTAGAAAAACTTCTTTCTAAAACACCTTGTATAGTTTCGGAATTTAATTGAACTTGCCAACCATGATACTTAGTGCCATTGTATTGCAAAACCAAAGCATATCTAAATAAAGACACAGCGTTTTGAATTTCGTTATTCTCTTGTACAATAGCATTTGTGTTATCCATTTTTTTGATTTTTTCTTTGAAATTAAAAAATAATGCGTTAAATATTCTGCAAAATTATATTTTTTTTCTAAATTTGCAAAAAATTTGTAGACGTATAAGTCCTACATAATAATAATTAAAGTATAAAAACGTTATTTTAATTTTAAGGAATAACTAAAAAAGTAAAATATATGACAACACTTAATTCCAAAATCCCTGAGGGTCCTTTGTCAGAAAAATGGACTAAATACAAAGCCTCTCAGAAATTGGTTAATCCTGCAAACAAAAGAAAGTTAGATGTAATAATTGTAGGAACAGGTCTTGCAGGTGCTTCAGCAGCAGCTTCATTAGGTGCTTTAGGTTTTAATGTTAAAGTATTTTGCATTCAAGATTCTCCACGTAGAGCTCACTCTATTGCTGCTCAAGGAGGTATTAATGCAGCAAAAAATTATCCTAATGATGGTGATAGTATTGGTCGTTTGTTCTATGATACAATAAAAGGTGGTGATTATAGAGCAAGAGAAGCCAATGTTTATCGTTTAGCAGAAGTTGCTAACAATATAATTGACCAATGCGTTGCTCAAGGTGTTCCTTTTGCAAGAGAATATTCTGGTTATCTTGCAAACCGTTCTTTTGGAGGAGCCCAAGTTAGCCGTACTTTTTATGCTAAAGGACAGACAGGACAACAACTTCTTCTTGGAGCTTATTCTGCACTTAGCCAACAAGTAAAAGCTGGTACAGTAAAGCTTTATACAAGAAAGGAAATGGAAAATCTTGTTGTTATAGATGGTAAAGCAAGAGGTATTATAACAAGAGATATTAAAACAGGAGAAATAGAACGTTGGTTTGGACATTGTGTTGTTTTGGCAACAGGAGGTTATGGCAACGTATATTATCTTTCTACCAATGCAATGAATAGCAACGGTAGTGCAGCTTGGCAATGTTATAAAAAAGGTGCTTATTTTGCTAACCCTTGTTATGTACAAATTCACCCAACTTGTATTCCTGTTCATGGAGATTATCAAAGTAAGCTAACACTTATGAGTGAAAGTTTGCGTAATGATGGTAGAATTTGGGTTCCAAAGAAAAAAGAAGACGCAGAAGCAATACGTAGAGGAGAGAAAACAGCTAACGATATAGCAGAAGAAGACAGAGATTACTACTTAGAAAGACGTTATCCTGCTTTTGGAAACTTGGTTCCAAGAGATATAGCTTCTCGTGCTGCAAAAGAAAGATGTGATGCAGGTTATGGAGTAGGAACAGGAAAAGCTGTTTATCTTGACTTTAAAGATGCTATCAATCGTTTAGGAAAAGACAAAGTTGCAGAGCGTTATGGCAACTTATTCCAAATGTATCAGAAGATAACAAATGACAATCCTTACGAAACACCTATGATGATTTTCCCTGCTGTGCATTATACTATGGGAGGTCTTTGGGTAGATTATGAACTTCAAACAACAATAGAAGGATTGTTTGCAGCAGGAGAATGTAATTTCTCTGACCATGGAGCAAATCGTTTAGGAGCAAGTGCTTTGATGCAAGGATTAGCTGATGGTTATTTCGTATTACCTTACACTATTCAGAACTATCTTTCAGCTGAAATCTATAATTCTCCAATACCTACTTCACATACAGAATTTGAAAAAGCAGAAGCGCAAGTAAAAGAAAGAATAAACAGCATTCTTGCAGTAAAAGGAACAAAAACTGTGGATTCTTTCCAAAAACGTCTTGGACACATTATGTGGGAGAATGTTGGAATGGGAAGAAACAAAGCCGGATTAGAGCAAGCTATTCCTATGATTCAATCTTTGAAAGAAGAATTTTGGAAAGATGTTAAAGTAGAAGAAGCAAACGAATGTATGAATCCTGAATTGGAGAAAGCACTTCGTTTTGCTGACCACGTAGAACTTGCAGAACTTATAGCAAGAGATGCTTTACAAAGAGAAGAAAGTTGTGGTGGTCATTTCCGTGAAGAACATCAGACAGAAGAAGGTGAAGCAAGGAGAGATGATGACAACTTTATGTTTGTAGGTGCTTGGCAATATAAGGGAGAAGGTGAAACTCCTGAAATGCACAAGGAAGACCTTAATTATGAATTCATCAAAGTACAACAAAGAAATTATAAATAATAGATTATGGATCTTACATTAAAAATATGGCGTCAAGAGAATGCTCAAGCCAAAGGAAGATTTGAAACTTATCATATAAAAGATATATCTCCAGATTGTTCTTTCTTGGAAATGTTAGATATATTGAACGAAAGTCTTATTAATGATAATATAGCACACCCTGTTGTCTTTGATAACGATTGTAGAGAGGGCATTTGTGGAATGTGTGGTTTGTATATCAACGGCAGACCTCACGGACCAGATGATGGCATTACTACTTGCCAACTTCACATGCGTCATTTCAAAGATGGCGATACCATAACCATAGAGCCTTGGCGTGCAAAAGCATTTCCAATCATTAAGGACTTAGTTGTGGATAGAAGTGCATTTGACAAAATTATTCAAGAAGGAGGATATATTTCTGCGACAACAGGTGGAGTTCCTGATGCAAATGCTATTCCTATTCCAAAACCACAAGCAGATGAAGCCATGGATGCTGCTTCTTGTATAGGTTGCGGAGCTTGTGTTGCTGCATGTAAGAATGCAAGTGCAATGCTATTCGTTGGTGCAAAAGTAAGTCAGTTTGCTCTTTTACCACAAGGTAAGCCAGAAGCAAAACAAAGAGTTGTTAAGATGATAAAGAAAATGGACGAATTGGGATTTGGTTCTTGTACTAATACTTACGCTTGCGAAGCTGAATGTCCAAAATCAATCAAACGTACCAACATAGCACGTATGAACAGAGAGTTTATTTGTTCTAAGCTTACAAACACAGAAGAATAAGAATATTCTATGAAATCCAAAGTCCTCAAAAGCAAATAAATCCTTTGAGGACTTTTTTGTTTTTTGCGTAGTAGTTGAAAGTATATACTGCAAATCAAGTGTTAAGTGTTGTATAATAAAAAACAAAATACTATGAAAAGAAGATTACAAAACATAATCAGCGTTCTCTTTTTTCCAATCAGACATCAGTGTATATTCTTTCTGATGTTTGCAATCCTGATGAACTATCCTAATATGGTAAGCCTGTTTCCTGTTAGCCATACCAACTTTATAGATTTTCTTTCAGCCTTGGCGGTTCCGATTTTTATCTCATACATCTTGACGTTGCTCATATATTATTCTAAAACAAAGATTGTTAAGGTTATCTGTTACGTTTTGTTATTCTTTTTTTTTCTTGTTTTATATTTTCTTGCATAATGTTTTTTCTTTGAAGATAACTCCTCAAGTATTAACTGCAATATTTGAAACTAATAGGGCTGAAACTTCAGATTTTATATCAACTTTCGCCTTCAATAGTCATAGTATTCTGGTTTATATTGTTATGATTGTTGCGATTGCACTTGTCATCTATTTAGAAAATCATAAAAATAGGATAAGAAACTTTGCAAGTAACCTTTCAGGGAAAAATATTCTAAAAAATATTCTTCTTATTTTT
>R24__coassemble_1273_pt1 | contig 13991 bp, 13 predicted proteins | sample R24__metabat2_high_PE_045 | metagenome-assembled genome bin R24 | reverse complement strand
ACTTAGAAAACTTTTTTTGTTTTAAAAGTTTTATATAATTTTGCAAACTCAAAAAATCAAGTGATATGGATGTCAAAGAAAAAGTAATGGAAGAATTTATCAAACAGTTTATAAAAAAAGACTGCAAGGATATTCTTGTTGATGATATTGCCTTCAATATTGGTATGTCTAAAAGAACTATCTACGAAAACTTTCATTCCAAAAACGAAATAATAAAACAGACTCTGAAACATTACCTAAACCTTGAACACGAACGAATTCTTACTCTATTAAAAGAAGAAAGCAATCCTTTGAAAAGAATATTGATAACATCGTATTCATTCTTACACTCTGCTTCTCAAATCAGTCTTTCCCGTTTATATAATCTTAAAAAGCAATATCCAGAAATAGCTGAAGAACTAATTGATATTCAACATACTTTTGTAGATAATGTAATTCTAAATTCTTATTTACAGGCTCAAAAAGAAGGTTATATATTTAAGGAAATAGACCCCGTGTTCCTAATAACTTTATTGCTTGCAGGAGAAAGAGACCCAAGACAAAAGACAGTAAGTTTCCTTGGTAAAGAATTTGATACTATAAAACTATTTGGAGCACATTTTTTCACCATCATCAGAGGTGTCTCCACTCTAAAAGGAATAGAAATATGCGATAAGTTCTATACAGAATGGAAAAATTTATTTTAAAACAGTTTAATTTAATAATTTTAATAACATAACATAAATATATAAGAAAAAATGAAAAAACAAACACGAATCATCAGTGCTTTATTGTTTTCTCTCGCTTTTGTAGGTATGTTTTCTGCTAAAGCTCAAGACGATGCTGAAGTTTTAAACTTGGATCTTCAGACGGCTTTGAGCATAGCACAGGATAACAACCCTACAATCAAAATTGCCGAAATGGAAATACAGCGTGTAGATTACTCAAAAAAGGAAGTCATAGGCTCGCTTTTGCCTAATGTATCTGCAACAGGACAGTACACAAACAACGTTATGAAGAGCGTAATGTTTATGCCTGCAAGTATGTCCGCAGCCTTCGGTGGAAAGAGTTATATGGAAATTGGCTACAAGAATTCTTTTACTGGTACTATTTCAGCAGGCCTTCCTTTGATTAACTTTGCTCTTTGGGAAAGCTTGAAAAGCAAACAAACTGAAATGGATTTAATCTTAGAACAGGTAAGAAGTTCTAAAATAGACATGAGAAAGCAAGTTACCGATGCTTATTTCGGTGTTTTACTTGCAGAATCCAGCCTAAAAGTTTTAGAACAGAGTATAAATAATGCAAAAGAAACTCTTAAAACAGTAAAAACCTCTTACGAACAAGGCTTAGCTTCTGAGTATGATTATTTGAGAGCCCAAGTTCAAGTCAATAATCTAAATCCTTCTTATATCTCTGCAAAGAATGGAGTGGATTTGGCAAAACTTCAACTCAAAATGTTGCTTTCTTTGCCTTTGGAAAAACAGATAAAAGTCAAGGAAGAGCTTTCTGACTATGAAGAGAATTTAAAGTTGCTTGAACAATACGAAAAAGACCAAGCCATAGAGTATAACTCCACTCTTAGACAATTGGATTTAAACATCAAGAATCTACAACACACACTAAAGATGACTAAATATCAACATCTGCCTTCTCTTTCTGCATTTGGTCAATATGCTTATCAAACTCAAGCTGAAGACTTCAAATTTCAGGATTACAAATGGGTGAGCAGTGCTGCTGTTGGTTTGAGTCTAAGTATTCCTATCTTCAACGGAAATACAGTTATCCATCAGACAAAACAAGTTGAATTAGCAATAAAAGAACTACAACTGCAAAGAAATTACGCTACTGAAGGTCAAAAGCTTCAAATCACATCTGCTTTAGATAATATGCGTGCTGCAAACGAACAACTTTTGGTAAACAAAGAAGCAATTGCTCAAGCAGAAAAAGGATATGAAATCGCAAAAGTTCGTTATAATACAGGAACGGGAACCATATTGGAATTAAATGATTCTGAACTTGCACTGACTCAAAGTCGTTTAAATTATCAACAAGCATTGTATAATTATTTATCAGCTCAAACACAATTAGAACAAGTATTGGGTAGAAACAACTAAAAGAAATTAATTAACAACGTAAAAACATATATAATAATGAATAAGAATATAGTAAGATTACTCTCAGTAGTAACATTCGCATCTTTGTTCTTGGGAGCATGTTCAAGCAAAGATAAAACAGATAACAAACAAGAGGAAGCTATAAAAGTACAAGTTGAGCAGGTTTCTATGCAGGAAATAGATCAAATCTATGACTTCACTTCTTCAATAGAACCTAAGGTAAAAAACTACATCTCTTCTGCAGGCGGAACTCGTATAGAGAAAATCTTTGTAGAAGTAGGTTCAAGAGTATCAAAAGGACAAGTGTTAGTAAGAATGGAGAATACTAACCTTGCAACTGCACAAGCACAGTTGGATAACTTGGAAATAGACCTTAATCGTTTGAAAGCTTTATATCAAAGTGGAGGTACAAGCAAACAGACTCTTGACCAAATGCAGACACAATATGATGTTGCTAAAAGAAATGTTAAAAATCTAAAAGAGAATATAAACCTTGTTTCTCCTATAAGTGGAGTTGTTACAATGAAAAACTTTGATAACGGAGACGTTGCTGGTTCTCAACCAATACTTCAAGTAATGCAAATATCTCCTGTTAAACTTAAATTTTCTATAAACGAAAGTTTTTATGCAAAAGTTAAGATTGGTATGCAAGTAACTGCAAAGGTAGAAGTCTTTGGTGAAGAAGAATTCAAAGGAAAAATATCTATGATTTCTCCAACAATAGATCCAAATTCAAGAACTTTCTATGTAGAAGCAGAATTCTCTAATGCTAATCAAAAACTTCGTCCTGGAATGTTTGGAAGAGCAGAACTTAACCTTGGACGTGCAAACACTGTTCTTGTTTCTGATAAAGCTGTTGTAAAACAAAATGGAACTAATGACAAATATGTTTATGTCCTTCAAAACAATAATACTGTAGAATATCGTAAAATAACTTTGGGAAGAAGAATGAACGATAAGTATGCTGTTTTAGATGGTTTGAATGACGGAGAAAGAGTTGTTGTTTCTGATTACAATAAATTGAAGAACGGTTCTAAAGTAAAAGTAGTTAAATAAATTATTAACCAGATAAAACTTTAAGTATAATATGAGTGTTTATGAATCCTCGGTAAAGAGACCCGTGTTAGTGTCCATCGCTTTTATTGCGGTGATGATTATGGGTATCTTTTCCTACAGCAAATTAAGTATAGACTTGTTGCCAGATTTTGATATGAATATGGCAATAGTCATAGTTTCTTATCCGAATGCAAGTGCTGAAGACGTGGAAAACAATGTTACAAAGACAATAGAAACTGTTATGTCCACAGTCAGCGATTTGAAAAAAGTATCATCTACTTCCAAGGATAATGTTTCAATGGTAACTGTTGAGTTTAATTGGGGAACGGATTTGGATGATGCAGTTAATGATATGAGAGATAAGTTGGAAATGGTGAAGATGTCGTTACCTGATGGAGCGTCTTCTCCTATGATTTTCAAGTTATCTACTTCAATGATGCCTGTTGTCATCTATTCTGTCAGTGCCAAAGAAAGTATGTCTGCTCTTTACAAGATTTTGGACGATAATATGTCTAATCCTCTGCAAAGAATAGATGGTGTAGGTAGTGTTACTATTACTGGAGCTCCAAGAAGAGAAATTGTTGCCTTAGTTGATCCTCAAAAAATGGAAGCATATAATCTTACCGTTGAAAGTATTGGAAGCAGAATAGCAGCAGAAAATCTTAATACTCCTTCAGGAAAGTTTTATATTGGCAACGAATCTTATACTCTTCGTATAGAAGGAGAATACAAAGAAAGTAATCCTTTAAAAGATATTGTTGTTGCAAATTATGGAGGACCTATTTATCTTAGAGATATTGCAACAGTAAGAGATTCTTTACAAGAAAAGATTCAAGAATCATATGTTAATGGTAAGCGAGGTGCAACTGTTGTTGTTTCAAAACAAAACGGAGCAAACTCTGTTGATGTGATGAATAAAATCAACAACGCTTTACCAAGTATAGAAAAGAATCTTCCTCCTGATGTTCATATTACTGAGATTATGAACACAACAGACAACATTATTAACTCTATCAACTCTTTAAAAGAGACTATCTTACTTGCTTTTGTCTTTGTCATAGTAGTTATTATGTATTTCCTTGGACAGTGGAGAGCAGCATTAATTGTTATTGTTACTATTCCTGTTTCTCTTATCGGAGCATTTATTTATCTGCTCGCTTCTGGAAATACTCTTAATATGATTTCAATGTCAGCCCTCACGATAAGTATAGGAATGGTTGTGGATGATGCTATTGTTGTTATGGAAAACGTAACAAAACACATAGAAAGAGGAGCAAGACCACGAGAAGCAGCTATTTATGGAACAAACGAAGTTGCTAATGCCGTTGTTGCTGCAACTCTTACTCTTATAGCAGTATTCTTCCCATTCACTATGCTTGGTGGTATGGCAGGTATAATGTTTAAACAATTAGGTTGGATGATGTGTATCATTATGGTTGTTTCCATTATATGTGCATTAACTCTAACTCCTATGCTTTGCTCTATCATCTACAAGAGAAAAATAAACAATCATTTCATAGAAGAGCCTAAAGTAAGAGTAAATATCTTCACAAAAATGCGTGATGCTATTGACAGACAACTGACAGTCTTGGACAATGGATACGAAAAGATACTTTCTTGGTGCGTAAGACATAAACCAAGTACTATAATCATTTCAGCAGCTATCTTCATTCTTTCTTTATTCCTTATCAAGTTTATTGGTTCAGACTTCATTCCTCGTTCTGATAATGCCATGATTAGTGGAAGTATAGAACTACCTGCTGGTGCGAGTGTAGAAAGAAGTAAAGTTATAGCAGATCGCTTCAGCAAATTTGCACATGACAAATTCCCTGAAATGAAGAATATGACTTACACTGTCGGAACTCCTTCAGAAGATGAAGACAACTCTTTTGCTCTTATGCAAACAACAGGAGATAACTACATTTCTTTCCGTATGAAGTTCATAGATATAGCAGAGAGAGAACGTGATATTTATGAAATTTCAGATTTACTGCGTGAGGAGATAGCATCTTATCCAGAGGTTGCAAAATCTACTGTTACTCCGGGAGGACAACAAGGAGGAATGACTGGTGGTTCTACTGTAGAAGTTCAAATATTTGGATATGATTTTGAAACAACTACAAAACTTGCAAACCAATATAAATCTCAGATGGAGAAAGTTGAAGGTTTAAAGGATATAACTATTTCCCGTAAAGACTATACTCCTCAGTTCAATCTTGAATTTGACAGAGAAAAACTTGCTGCAAATGGTTTGAGTGTGGCTACTGCTTCTACTTTTGTTCGTAATAGAATGAACGGAATGACAGCTTCTCTATTCCGTGAGGATGGAGACGAGTACAAAATCAAGGTTCGTTATGCTGAAGATTTTCGTAAAAATATAGAAGACATAGAAAACATTACTCTTTACTCTTCTACAGGACAACCTATAAAACTTAGTGAAGTTGCAAAAGTTGTTGAAAAATTCGCTCCTCCTCAAATAGAACGTCAAGACAGAGAGCGTATTGTCAAGGTTACTGCAACTCTTTCTGGAACAACTATTGACAAAGCCAAAGCAGCTATTGACAATATCACTGCTTCTCTTTCTATTCCTTCAAACGTAGGTATAGAAATAGGTGGAACAATTGAAGACCAAAAAGATTCATTCGGCGATATTGGACTTTTAGGTATCATTATCATCATATTAGTTTATTCTGTTATGGCAGGACAGTTTGAAAGTTTCCGTTCTCCATTCATTATAATGTTCTCTATTCCATTTGCTTTAACAGGAATGTTCATTGGGCTATTCCTAACAGGCGGAACTTTGAATATGATGTCGTTGATTGGTGCTATTATGTTGATAGGTATTGTTGTAAAGAATGGTATTGTGCTTGTGGATTATATCAATCTGAACAGAGAAAGAGGAATGAGTATTATCAATTCAATTGTTTTGGGTGGCAAGTCTCGTTTGCGTCCTGTACTTATGACTACTGCAACTACTGTTTTAGGTATGTTGCCTATGGCTATAGGAATTGGTGAAGGATCTGAAATTTGGCAACCTATGGGTATTGTCATTGTGTTCGGACTTACAATATCCACTCTTGTAACTCTTGTACTTATTCCTACAATATACGGATCTTTCGCAGCAAGTAAGTTAAACCGTCAGAGAAAAAAATTACACAACAGATTAAGAAAGGAGAATAAATAATGAAAGCGGCATTTATAGCATATAATCAAGCCTTTGTTGAGGAAGTGGAAATGATTCTTCATCAATTAAGTCTTAGAGGCTACACCAAATGGGAAGATGTCAAAGGCGTAGGTTCTAAAACAGGAGAACCGCATCTTGGTTCTCACGCTTGGCCAAGCAAGAATATGGCTACCTTGTGCATCGTTGATGACTACATCGCTCCTATTTTGAAAAAGAGAATACAAGGATTGGATCACTCAGCTCCTGAACAAGGCTTAAGAATCTTCTTTTGGGATGTAGTGGATGTATAGTATTCTGCTTATAATACAATATATCAAAATAGATATTCACACTATTTAAGGACGAGACTTGTTCTCGTCCTTTTTCTTTTTCATTAAAAAAATGTCATAGCAAATAGTCCTAATTTAATTTTTATGTATAATTTTGCTATTCAATAAGTATTCTGAATTAAATACCGATTTTATGAACAATATTGCCGTATTGATTCCATGTTACAACGAAGAACAAACCATAGAAAAGGTTATCTCTGACTTCAAGGCAGAGTTACCCACTGCAAAGATATATGTCTATGACAACAACTCTACTGACAAAACAATGGAAAAAGCCATAAACAGCGGAGTTATAGTCTGCAAGGAAACCCGACAAGGAAAAGGAAACGTAATCCGCAGAATGTTCAGAGAAATAGACGCCGATTGTTACATAATGGTGGATGGTGATGATACTTATCCTGCAAAACACGCCAAAGATATGGTTAATCTTGTTCTGAATGAAGATATTGACATGGTAATAGGAGACAGACTATCCACAACCTATTTCAATGAAAATTCAAGAGCCTTTCATGGCTTTGGAAACAAACTTGTCAGACGTCTGATTGTTTCTTTTTGGAAAAGCAGTTTGGGAAAAGATGAAACAATAAACGATATTATGAGTGGTTATAGGGCTTTTTCAAAACGTTTTGTCAAATTGTTTCCCGTTATGAGCAGCAATTTTGAAATAGAAACCGAAATGACCATACACGCATTGGATAAGAGGTTTCTCATAAAGCAAGTTCCCATAGACTACAAAGACAGACCTGAAGGAAGTATATCAAAACTCAATACTTTTTCTGACGGTTTAAGCGTGCTGAAAACAATAGCATTACTATTCAAAGAGTATAAACCGCTTCAGTTTTTTGGAATAGTATCACTTATTCTTTTAGTTTGCTCTCTAATTCTTTTTATTCCTGTGCTGATTGAGTACTTTTCAACACACCTTGTGCCGAGATTTCCAACACTTATCGTATCCGTCTTCCTGCTTTTGGAGTCTTTGATTTCATTCTTCAGCGGTTTGCAGTTAGATGTCCTAATCAGCAAGTCAAAAAAGGACTATGAATTAAAATTAATTGAGTTTGAAACCAATCAAAAACAAAACAGATGAAACCAATTCTTAAATATCTGAAAGTATTTCTTATACTACTGATATGTTTTTTAGGCTTTGCTTTCCTATCATGTCTTTTGCCACAGAAGCAGATACAATATCACATAAAAAGAAGCCTGCAACAAGGAGACTTGAATGAAGAATACACATACGTAATCGGCAACAACGACAACAGTCGGTTCGATAATTTCAGCGATGCCCTTATCCTCAACGAAGCCTATCACCTCAATTCGGACAATATTTTGGAATCCATGTTCCTACTCAAACAAAACAAGTTCAACGAATCACAAGTAAATACATTAAAACTTGCCACTGAGAACGAAAATTTGGATTTAGACAACGGTTATCCACGCTATTGGCATGGCAACACATTTCTGGTACGCTTATTTCTGATGTTTTCGTCTTATCCTCGCTGGAGAGTGTTCATGTACGTCATTTCCTCACTACTCCTTTTGCTCACCTGCATACAGATATACAAGAACTTTTCCATAAGAGAAGCCTTGATATTTGCCGTTGCCTTTTTGAGTTGTAACTTCTTCATAATGCAACTCTCCATTCAATTCTTTCCTGTTTTAGTTTTAAGTCTTTTGGGAGCATTATTCGTTATAAAATACTATAAGAGTTATCCTTCCGTCTGCACATTGAGTTTTGTTTTTGGCTGTCTGACAATATACTTCGATTTACTTACAACTCCCCTACTTGTATTAGGGGCTATATTGACAGTGTGGCTTCTTTTCTCCACAAAAGACAGGGAGATAAGTCTAAAAAAAGACTTTATATCAATGATTTATCTATCTTTCCTTTGGTTCTCTGGAGCTGTCATAACATGGGTTTCAAAATGGGTGCTAACCTATATGACTATTGACAGACATATTTTTATTGATGCAAAAGAGACCTTCCTTTCAAGAACAACGTCAAACATGGACGGCACTGATTTCCAAAGATTTGATGCAATAACAAAGAACCTCACATACGTACATTGGTCTGTCGTTCTTGTCTTTGCATTAGTTTTAATCTTTTTCTTAGTCAGACATTTCTACAAGAAAGGTTATACGAATGCCATTCTCTTCTTTTTGATTGCTCTTCTACCTTACATTTGGTACGTCTTTGCAGCCAATCACTCAATGAAACACTATTGGTTTACTTTCCGACTTCAGATTATTACTATATGGGGTATCCTGTTCGCAATCAATAGTTTTATCAAGCCAAAAGTCAAATCAACCAAAGAGAAACAAGACAACTGACAAGCAGAATTACTGCAAAAAAATCAATAATTCTTCTTGCTGAAAAAAGTCTTCGTTTTAGCAAAAAAAGATCAAGTCTTTTGAGTGAAAAGAGTTGATCTTTTTTTGCTAAGTCTTGATGTTTTTTCATCAAAAGAAAAAGAAAAAAAGCGGACAAATCTTATTTAAAATCTATCCGCTTTTTTGTTTGAGAATTATCTCTGGTTATAGTTTTATTTTAACTCCAAGTGCTATACCTAAACGAGAAAGGTCTTCTCTTTCATTTAGTTCTGTCTTGTTTTCTGAATCACTTACCTTCTTAATACTTCCTCCCATAAAATGAATTTGTCCATCAAGTGAGATATATCTGCTTAGAATATATTCAGCACCTATTTCCAATCCATAACCGAAAGTTGCTCTCTTATAAGTAAAACTTGTTGATGTCATGGTTGTTGCTCCCGTTGCTGAGGTAACAGGAACTTGTGTTCTCATAGCATTTCTGAAATTCATAAAACCAACAGTTGCTCTTGCATACAAAGACCATTTCTCTTTTATCACATCTGTATGTGCAAGAAAAGAAGGTCCTACATAGAAGATATACCTGTCATCTGAAAAAGTTTCATCATGATTAGCATCTTTGTAGAAAGAATCAAATGCATTATACATTGAAGCAACAAAACCAAAAGCCATATTCTTATGGAAATTATAGTCATAATCAAACTCATAGTTTATTCCATGGTGCATATGACGAGCATGATGGTCTTTCTGATAAAGAGTGAATACATCTTTATTTTGAGAATCGCTTAACATATAGCCATAACCTATTGTCATTGTGAAGTGATGAGGGGTATGCTTGAAACATTGACCGCAATGTTTTTCACATTTCTTTTCTATCTCTTTATTTTCTTGAGCATAAACCAAAGTTGTAGCTAAAAATAATGCTATTACTAATAAAGTTTTCTTCATTTTATTATTTGTTTTTTGTGTTTATCATTAATTATTATTGGCAAATAAAGTCTCCACAAAAGCTTCTCTATTAAATATCTGCAAATCTTCCGCTTTTTCTCCTAATCCTATGTAACGAACAGGAATCTTGAACATATCAGATATACCTATTATGACTCCTCCTTTTGCTGTTCCGTCAAGTTTTGTAAGAGCCAAAGCATTAACTTCTGTTGCTGCGGTAAATTGTTTTGCTTGTTCTATTGCATTTTGACCCGTTGAAGCATCCAAAACCAAAAGAACTTCCTGTGGAGCTTCGGGCATAAGTTTCTGAAGTACTTTTTTTATCTTGCTAAGCTCGTTCATCAAGCCTATTTTGTTATGTAATCTTCCTGCTGTGTCTATAATTACAACATCAGCTTCTTTACTTATGGCTGATTTTAAAGTATCAAAGGCAACACTTGCAGGATCTGCACCCATATTTTGAGCAACAATTTCTGTGTTTGTTCTTTCTGCCCAAACCTTTAGCTGATCTATGGCAGCAGCACGAAAAGTATCAGCCGCACCAAGAATAACTTTTTTCCCTGCTTGAGTGAAATTGTGTGCAAGTTTTCCAATAGTAGTGGTCTTCCCTACTCCATTGACTCCAACAACTAAAATAACGTATGGTTTTTTCTCTACTTGAAAGTCAAAACTATGGTCTTCGCTCAAATTGTTTTCAGCTAACAACGAAGCAATCTCTTCTTTCAATATTCTATTCAATTCATTTGTTCCGAGATACTTGTCTCTTGCAACTCTTTCTTGAATCCTGTCTATTATTTTCAACGTTGTATCAACACCGACGTCAGCTTCAACAAGAATTTGTTCCAGATTATCTAAGACATCATCATCTATCGTACTTTTACCTGCAACAGCTCTGGTCAGTTTACTAAAAACACTTTCCTTAGTCTTTTGCAAACCTTTATCCAAAGTTTCCTTGTCTTGTTTTTTAAAAAAAGAAAAAATTCCCATATTCAAAACGCTTTATAAAACAAAAAAGCAGTTGTGTTTTTTCTGTGAAAGAAAGAACTCAACTACCAAAAATTTCGTCTAAGCCTGCTTAAAAGCAATCTTATTTTTTCTTTGCTAAAACTTCTTTTACCTTATCAGCTGGAACCAATTCCTCAGAAAAGAAATAAGCACCTGTCTTTTTTGAACGTTCTGTTCTAATTATCTTTGCAAAACTTGCACCATCAGAAGTCTTTAATGTTGCTACTACTTTCTTTGCCATTTTGTATTCTCCTTATTATTTTATCTCTTTATGTACAGTTACTTTCTTTAAGTAAGGATTATATTTCTTTAATTCCAATCTATCTGGAGTGTTTTTCTTAGATTTTGTGGTAACGTATCTTGAAATTCCAGGAACACCTGATGCTTTTTGCTCAGTACACTCCAATATAACTTGTACTCTAACGTCTTTTACTTTCTTTGCCATCGTTTTATCTAATTTTTGAGTTGCAAAAGTACTACTTTTTTTTACAATTGCAATGTTTTTGTCTTACTTTTTTAAATAAAATTACTAATATTAATATAAATTATTGATTTTCTTTTGATTGTTTTTCTTTTATAGAGGCATTCACATGATCAATACAAGATTTTTCATCGCTAAGATTTCCTATATAGAATGCTATTTTATTCGGTTCTTTAGTAAAATCTCGTATAAAACCGTAGTAAGTTGTATCTCCTGGTTCAAAGGCATGAGATATAGCACCTTTGTAACCATCTCTGCAATCAACTTCCATAGACAAGAAATAAATATCTCCGTTTTTGCCTCTGATAACATCAAAGTTAGTGAAACGTATTGAGGTATATTTCAATATATCCCTTCTTATGTTCAAGAGTTCTTTGTCTGTTGTCTTTGCATTAATACCAACAACGGCATAGTCCTTGGTAAATATGTATGGATAACAAACATTATCTGCTTCATTGCTGTCTTGTGCATACACAAACAGCGAAAATAAAACTCCTAATACAAATATAGATAATTGCTTCATAACTATTATAGGTTTTTAGGTTGCAAAAGTAACACTTTTTTCCTAAATGAAGGCAATTTTTGTGCCAATGATTTCTTTTTTATCTAAAAACAACAGCTTTCAGCTAATCTCTCTTGAAAATATCTCTTGTATATACTTTTTCTTTCACATCATCCAGACAACTGTCATATCTATTTGCTATTATCGCTTGACTCTCTCTTTTAAAGTCTTCAAGGTTATTTACTATCTTACTTCCAAAAAATGTTGTACCGTCCTCTAATGCAGGCTCATATATTATCACCTTTGCACCTTTGGCTTTTATTCTCTTCATAACTCCTTGAATACTGCTCTGGCGGAAGTTGTCTGAATTGGATTTCATTGTCAAACGATAAACACCAACCACACATTCTTTTTCAGATGCTTGATTGAAGCTTGGAGAGTTGTAATAATCGTAATAACCAGCTTTCTTAAGAACTTGGTCTGCTATAAAATCTTTTCTTGTTCTATTGCTTTCCACTATGGCAGACATCATATTTTGCGGTACATCTTCGTAGTTAGCAAGCAACTGCTTAGTATCTTTTGGAAGACAATAGCCTCCATAGCCAAAACTTGGGTTATTGTAATGTGTTCCTATTCTTGGATCCAAACATACTCCTTCTATTATTTGTTGAGTGTTCAGGTTCTTTATTTCTGCATATGTATCCAACTCATTAAAATAACTTACTCTAAGAGCCAAATAAGTATTTGCAAACAATTTCACAGCTTCTGCTTCTGTTGTTCCCATAAACAATACAGGAACATTTTTATCTATTGCTCCGCCCTTTACAAGCTCTGCAAACATTTTTGCTCTCTTCTCCAAATCCTTATCTTCTTGATCATAACCTACAATAATACGACTTGGATAAAGATTGTCATATAATGCTTTGCTCTCTCTTAAAAACTCTGGAGCAAAGATAATATTTCTTGTATTAAACTTCTGCCTTACGCTTTCTGTATATCCTACAGGTATAGTACTTTTTATAACCATTATAGCCTTAGGATTAACCTCAATAACCTTTCCTATCACATCTTCAACAGCGGAAGTATCAAAGAAATTCTTTATCGGGTCATAGTTTGTCGGTGCTGCTATAACGACAAAATCAGCCTCTTTGTATCCCTCTTGCCAATTTGTTGTCGCTTTAAGCGTAAGAGGTTTTTCCTTAAGGTATTTTTCTATATAGTCATCTTGTATTGGAGAAAGTCTGTTATTAACCATATCCACTCTTTGCTCAACAATATCCACAGAAGTAACATCATTGTCTTGTGCTAAAAGCACTGCCAAACTCATCCCTACATAACCTGTTCCCGCAACTGAAATCTTTGTCTTCATTATTTTATCTCCTTTTTTTTGTTCTTATTCGGTTTTCACTTCAATACTGTTTCTGCTTTTAAATATAAAACGCTGGGCAAAAATACAACATTTTATTTATCTATTGTAAATATCTATTGCAAAAAAAAACAATCTAAATGTGATTTTCTCGTTTTGTCGGGAGATAAATGGCGAGAAAAAAATTTTGCTTAGTGACAAATCTGCGTAGAAGCTAAAATACAGAATATTTACGGGAACCGAATCCTAAAATGATAAATGCAGACGTAAATGTTATCACGAAGAAAGGGATTAAATAAAAGTAAAGACATGTGGTGAAAGTAAACAAAAAAAGCCCGATGAAATTTGAAGGGGACCCGATTTTATGATCATTTTAGCATGTTTTACATCTAAGTTGGACGTTAAAAAACATTAACGACAAAAACTCCGATAGGGGATGTTTTTCCTCTCAGCTAAAATGGTCGTTTTAGGGACTTTTAGAACATAAAAAGTAATCTTTCCTTACAGAATTGTAGGATTGATGCATTTTTACTTGTTTCCATATATGATTACTCGTAAAATGGTCTATTTTTGCCAAAATTCGGCTCTCAGGTCCTGAAAAGGTAAATTTGCAGAAAATTAAAAAATTCAGCGGGTAAAACCGTTATAAAATTGACTTATATGGCAACAATAAAGTATGAGGTGCTGAAGCACAACATG
>R24__coassemble_1254_pt1 | contig 14148 bp, 13 predicted proteins | sample R24__metabat2_high_PE_045 | metagenome-assembled genome bin R24 | reverse complement strand
GTCTCCCTAGCCCGTAAACGATTAAATTATACTAAAAATTTATAAAATCTAATACACAATATGGAAGAAAATAATATCAATAACAATGAACTTAACCAAGAAATAGAGGAAAACGTTCAAGTTTCAGAGGAAAAAATCACAGAAACCATTCCGACCATCCCTGCAGAACAAAAACAAAAAACAAAAGGAAGAAATTATATATCTATCTGTGCTATCGGTATTTCTTTGATTGCAATTGCTCTTTCTCTATTTAATATGATAGGAGGAAAATCTTGTGAAAACGAAGATACCAATACTAAAAAAGTTGCCAAAACAATTCAAAAAGGCGATTTGAAAGTAGCGTATATAAATACAGATACTATTCTTGCCAAGTATGATATGGCTATTGAAATGCAAAAAGCCTTGGAAGCAAAACAAAAACAAGCAGAGAGCTCTTTGAAATCAGCACAAGCCTCTTTGGAAAAAGATTATGCAGACTATATGAAAAATGGAGATAAACTGACTCTTACCCAACAAAAAGAAAAGGAAAAAAGCCTGCAACAAAGAATGCAAAACCTACAACAAATGCCAGCTAAACTGCAACAAGATCTGCAACAAGAACAAATGGCACAAAACAAGAAACTACTTGATGCTGTCTATGCTTTTGTGAAAGACTATAATGCAAAACACGATAAATACAACATTATTCTTTCTCGTTCTTACTCAAATAGTCCTACTCTATATATGGATGAAGGAATGGAGATAACAGACGAAATAGTCAAAGGACTAAATGAAGAATACAAAGAATACAAAAAGAAATAAAAAAGAAAAGGTGCTTAATTTGAGTTAAGCACCTTTTTCTTTTTGCTGTTTTTAATGAACAAGTGTTCCTATTTCTTGTCCTTCTACTACTTTTTGAAGATTACCTTCTTTGTTCATATCAAAAACATAGATAGGAAGATTGTTTTCCTGACAAAGAGCAAAAGCTGTCAAGTCCATAACTTTTAACTTCTTTTGCAAAGCTTCGTCAAAAGAAAGAACAGAATATTTCGTTGCGTTCTTGTCTTTTTCAGGATCCGCCGTATAGACTCCATCAACTCTTGTCCCTTTAAGAATTACATCCGCTTTTATCTCTATTGCTCTAAGAGTAGATGCAGTATCTGTTGTAAAGAAAGGATTTCCTGTTCCTCCTCCTATGATTACCACCTTGTTATCTTCTAAAGCAGATATTGCTTTTCTTCTTGAAAATGCTTCACAGAAAGGTTCTATACTCAGACCTCCAAGAAGTTTTGTCTGAACTCCTTGTCTTTCCAACTCACCTTGAAGTGCTAATGAGTTAATCATTGTTGCCATCATTCCCATATAGTCTCCCTGCACACGGTCCATTCCTTTTGCAGAACCGCTAAGACCTCTGTATATATTTCCTCCTCCTATTACTATTGCAACTTGTACTCCTTTGTTATACACTTGTTTTATTTCGTTGCAATACATAGTAAGCATATCCTCAGATATACCATATTGGCTTTTACCCATTAAACTTTCTCCTGAAAGTTTCAGTAATATTCTCTTATATTTCATCTTTTCTTATTTTTTTCTTTGTTGCAAAAATACTATACTCTAAAATTTCTTCTTTATTATCTTCCCCAAGATTCTCTGTCAAGGCTTCTGTAATTGATTGCCTCTGCTAAATGACGATTTTCTATTGTTGGGGATTCGTCCAAATCTGCTATGGTGCGAGACACTTTAAGTATCCTGTCGTATGCTCTTGCAGAAAGACCGAGTTTATCCATAACATTTTTTAGAAGAGCCATACCTTCTGGCTTGATTTGGCAAAACTCTTTCATCATCCTCTGCGTCATCTGTGCATTACAATGAATATTGGAATAATCTTTAAAACGCTCTTTTTGTATCTGTCTTGCTTTCAATACTCTTTCTCTTATAACAGAAGAAGGTTCTCCTGAACGTTTATCCGCTAACTCCTTGAAAGGAACAGGCACAACTTCTATTTGAATGTCTATTCTGTCTAACAAAGGGCCAGATATCTTACTCATGTATCTGCCAACCTGTGTTTGTGAACACGAACATTCTATTGTCGGGTGATTATAGTAACCACAAGGGCAAGGATTCATAGCTGCTACAAGCATAAAACTTGCAGGATATTCTGTAGTAAATTTTGCTCTTGAAATAGTTATTACTCTTTCTTCCATAGGTTGGCGAAGTACTTCCAAAACATTTCTTTTGAATTCTGGAAGTTCATCAAGGAACAACACACCGTTATGAGCTAAGGATATTTCTCCTGGTTGAGGGAAAGCTCCTCCTCCAACTAAAGCCACATCGCTGACAGTGTGGTGCGGAGAACGGAAAGGACGTACTGAAATTATAGATGTATTTTTATTCATCTTTCCTGCAACAGAATGAATCTTTGTTGTCTCTAAGGATTCTTCTAATGTTAATGGAGGTAAGATTGAAGGCAAACGTTTTGCAAGCATAGTTTTACCACTACCAGGAGAACCTATAAGGATAACATTATGAGAACCAGCAGCAGCAACTTCCATTGCTCGCTTTATATTTTCTTGTCCTTTAACGTCGGCAAAATCCAAATCATAGTTTTTAAGATTGCTCTCAAACTCTTTTTCAACATTGATATGGACTCTCGGAAGATCCTCCACACCATTAAAGAAATCTATTACCTGCTTTATGTTTTCTGCTCCTATAATTTCCAATCCATCAACGAAGGCTGCTTCTTTGGCATTGACTTTTGGAAGAATAAAACCTTTGAAGCCCTCTTTCTTCGCCTGTAACGCAATTGGCAAGGCTCCCTTTATTGAATTGAGAGAACCATCTAAAGAAAGTTCTCCCATAATAAGATAATCTCCAAGTTTTTCACTATTCATCTGCTCAGAAACAGCAAGTATTCCAAGAGCAAGAGTTAAATCGTATGCAGAACCTTCCTTTCTTATGTCTGCAGGAGCCATATTGATGGTTATCTTTTTGCCAGGTATTTTATAACCGTTGTTATGCAGGGCTGCAGATATTCTTTCATGGGATTCTTTTACTGCATTATCAGGCAAGCCAACAAGAATAAAGTTTATCCCTGTCTCTATATTGACCTCTACAGTTACAGTAGTCGCTTCAATACCCTGAATTGCACTTCCGTAAGTCTTTACCAACATAATAAAGAGCTAATCTACATCAAGAAATTGATATCTTCTTTCAAAGAATATTCTTTAGTTTCTTTTCCATAATGGAAAAGTTTCATCTTATTATCTCGTCCAACAAGAGAAAGTTTTCCTTCTTTTAACCTCAATGCTGTTGCTTCTCTAATAGCTACAACGTATGTATCCTGATTTGCTGCAATAAATTCATTGATACGGTCATCTCTTGTTTCTCCTCCGTGTTTTGGATCAACAAAATCTGTATAATGAGGATTTATTTGAAAAGGTACTAAACCCATAGTTTCAAAACTATAAGGCTCTACAATAGGCATATCATTAGTAGTTTTTAATGAAAGTCCAGCAACATTACTTCCTGCACTCCAACCCATATATGGCATTCCTGCAAAAGCTTTTTCTCTTATGGCTTTCATTATTCCCTTTTCTTGCATTTCTCTTACAAGATAGAAAGTGTTTCCTCCTCCAACAGCAATACACTCTGCCTGCATAACTTCTTTCAATGGCTCATTACTATGATGAATAGAATAAACATCAACACCGAAAGTTGCATAAACATCCTTAACTTTCTTTTCATAAGTATCATATCCTTGAGCAAAGCCTGCATAAGGTATAAACAAAACTTTTTTAATGTTATTCTCTTTGCAGAATTCTGCAATCATCTCTTTACACCAATCCAAATATTTTTCACCTGCATTGGTGGAATTGCTTATAAGTAAAAGATTTCTTTTCATTTCTTGTTATTTATTTTTTTATTAATTACTTTTTATTCTTCACTATTTACTAATTACATTGACAATAATCATACTAAAAGTTGATATCAGCGAAAAGAATACACTTATCATTGATAAAATAGCAGCTATCTGAGTAAATAGCCTTACCTTATGCATACCACTAATTAGACTTTCTTCTTCCATATTATTATTTAAAGAAAAAAGTATTTTATTGCAACCTCTGAATAGTAAAAAAGAAAGAGCAAAACCAAGCCCTGCAATAATCCACATAAACACTGCAGTAAAAATAGTAACACCTTGCAGGGTAGAATCAAGCATTTCTTCCGAATCTTCTATTCCTGCCATAAAAAGCATATTCACTCCCATGATAAACACAAGGACTGAAGAGGCAATACCTGTTATTGCAAGATATTTTCCCCACTTTGCAGAAGAAAGAAACTCCATTTTCACACTCGTCGTAAGGAATGATTTCTTCTTGTCTGAATCATTCATTACTAAATTCTCTTTATTAATAATAGTATTCTCTTCCATATTATTTAACTTTAATTAATTTATACAATGCAAATTTACGCAATTTATTTAAACTATGCTTTTTCGATTCAGTTTAATACTTCTATTAAATCGGGTTCTATATATGAAGCAGCTATTGCTACTCTTGGTATTTCTATAACAATTCTCTTGCTCCTCTTACCTTTAACTTTAAGAAGAGTTCCTTCTATTCCATCAAATATTCCTCCTATTACTCTTACTTTTGTTCCTTTTTTAAGTTCTATATCTTCCGAATTGAAATAAGTTATATCGTCATTGAGATGAGAAGCCACGTTAATAAAATCCTCCATCTGCTTATCTGGAATGATTTCTATTATGCGTTTATATCCTTCTTTACGTGTAAGAAAATAAGCCTCAAAACCTTCTCTTAAAAATAATTCTTTTTTAAATTCTTCTACACGTTTTTTTTCTGCATGCACAAATATCAAATCCTTTATCACAGGAATTAAAACTTTCTCTTTCTTGCCAAACTTTGTCTTTATCTTGTATTGCATAGGAATAAAACTCTCTATTGCTCGCTCATCCAATAGACGCTTTACTCTCATTTCTCTTGAGAATATGGTCTTCAATACAAACCAATGAAGTTCTTCTGTTTGATTCTTTACTTCCATAATTTAATTACTTAGTAAATAACAGTTCTCTATATTTTGGTAAAGGCCATATCTCATTATCTATTTCCATTTCCAAAGCGTCTATATGCTCTCTTATTTTGTCTAAGAATGGACTCACTTTGTCATTATATGCACAGGCTTTCTTGCGAATATTTTCCAAATTATTAGCTTTTTTTCGCTCTTGTGTCATATCTGCAACTAAATCCTTTAGAGAATCTATCCTCATCGCTATATCTCTAACCAAATCCCTTCTTTTATAAGATAGCTGCTCACATTCCTTTGCATCAAATATTTGTTGAAGTTTTACAAGATTATCTAACAAGCGAGATTGATAAATAACGGCAGTAGGAACAATATGATTGATAGTTAAATCACCAAGAACTCGGCTTTCTATTTGTATTTTTTTTGTGTATTTTTCCAACTCTACATCAACACGACTTTCTAATTCTTTCTCATTAAAGATATTTTCACCAATAAGTACTTGCTTGGATTGTTCATCTTCGTACTTTAATATCGCTTGAGGCGTGCTGTTTATATTCGTAAGATGTCGTTTTTCTGCTTCTTTTTGCCATTTTTTTGAATAACCATCACCTTCAAAACGTATAGATTCAGATTCTTTTACCAAACGTTTCAACTCTTTTATTATAGCATCATCTTTAGCAATACCTGAGTCTATCATCTTATCCACATTTTGCTTGAAAGAACGTAACTGATGAGCCATTGCTGCGTTGATAACTATCATACTTGAAGCACAGTTTGCAGAAGATCCCATAGCACGAAATTCAAATCTGTTTCCAGTAAAAGCAAATGGAGAAGTACGATTGCGGTCTGTGTTATCTAAGAGTATCTCTGGAATACGATTGACGCCGAGTTTCAATGCTGTCTTTTCTTCGGATGTCATCTTGTTGCCTACTTTTTCCAAAGTATCCAACATATTGCTTAGACTTTTCCCCAAAAAACAAGATATAATAGCAGGAGGGGCTTCATTGGCTCCAAGTCTTCGGCTGTTTGTTGCAGTCATTATAGATGCACGAATAAGGTCTTGATTTTTATAAACCATCATCAGCACATTAATTATAAAAGTTAGAAACAACATATTGTTGTTTGGAGTTTTTCCAGGAGCAAAAAGATTTATTCCATTATCTGTTATCAAAGACCAATTATTATGTTTTCCACTTCCATTAACGCTTTGGAATGGTTTTTCATGCAAGAGTACATTAAAATTATGTTTTAATGCTATTCTTTTCATCAAATCCATAACCAATTGATTGTGGTCATTGGCTAAATTAACCTCTTCAAAGATTGGTGCAAGTTCAAATTGATTAGGAGCAACTTCGTTATGACGTGTCTTAATAGGAATACCTAACTTATAACACTCAAATTCTAAATCCTTCATAAAGGCTGTTACTCTTGAAGGGATACTTCCAAAATAATGATCATCTAATTGCTGATCTTTAGCCGAAGAATGTCCCATAAGAGTCCTGCCCGTGAGACACAAATCTGGTCTTGCTTTATATAAAGCACTATCTATTAAGAAATATTCTTGTTCCCATCCTAAATGAGCTGTTACTTTTTCTATGCTTTTATCAAAATATTTGCAAACATCTGTAGCTGCTCTATCTACACTGAGAAGTGCTTTTAACAAAGGTGTTTTATAATCCAATGCCTCTCCTGTATAGGAAATAAAAACAGTAGGAATACAAAGAGTATCATCAACTATAAAAGCAGGAGAGGAAATATCCCACGCCGTATAACCACGAGCCTCAAAAGTATTTCTTAAACCGCCTGAAGGGAAACTGCTTGCGTCAGGTTCTTGTTGAACTAATACTTTTCCAGAAAATTTCTCTATTGGCGAACCATCTTTAGAAAAATCAATAAAAGAGTCATGTTTTTCTGCAGTACCGTCTGTTAAAGGTTGAAACCAGTGAGTATAATGTGTTACACCATTGTCTTTTGCCCAAGATTTCATACCATTAGCTATCAAATCTGCTTCTTGTTGTGTAATCGCTTTACCTTCATCAACCGCCCTTTTCAAAGCGTCTATTGTTTCATCGGTTAAATACTTTTGCATGTTCTTTTTGTTGAACACATGACAACCATAATAATCTGCAATATTTGTTGACGGAGCAACAACCTCAAGAGGTTTCCTTGAAGACAACTCTTGCAAGGCAATAAATCTGAATTTTGACATCTTTTATTTTGTTTATGATTTGCAAAGATACAAAATTTATTCTAAGTTAAAAGTTTTTTTTACTTTTGCAAAAATAATAATATTAAAAGTATGTTAGATTTTTTTGAAAAAGACAGTTTTCTATCAGGATTTATTCTTTCTTTATTGATAAATATTGCAGGAGCAGGAATTATATATGGAGTACTGTGGTTAATAAATGCAGATGTTCTTTTAAACATAAAAGCATTCATTTTTTCAGTTCTACCTTCTATTTTTCTTCTTCGTTATCAAATGAAACAAGGAAAGATTAATGCTTTTAGAGGTTCTGTTTTCACACTAATTGTTTGTCTGCTGGGTATATTTATTTGCTTTTTGAATATGAACATTTTTGATAATCCTTTCAACCAAAAGATAAAATTATGAGATACTACGTTATTGCAGGAGAAGTTTCAGGGGATAAGCATTCCGCATTTCTTATTAGAAACATAAAACAACAAGACCCAAAAGCAGAATTCAGAGGTTTTGGTGGTGATTATATGCAACAGGAAGGTGTAAGTCTCGTTCGCCATATCAAAGACTTAGCTTATATGGGGTTTATTGAAGTAGTGGCACACTTGAAAACTATTCTGAATAACTTGAAATTCTGCAAACAAGATATTCTTTCCTATCACCCAGACGCAATAATTCTTACAGATTATCCAGGATTTAACCTTAGAATAGCCAAATTTGCACACAAACACAACATAAAAGTTTATTATTACGTATCTCCTCAAGTGTGGGCTTGGAAGAAAGGACGAATAAAGACTATAGGCAAAGTTATAGACAAACTCTTTGTGATACTGCCTTTTGAAAAAGAGTTCTACAAACAACATAACATAGAAGTAGAATATAATGGCAATCCTCTTTTGGATGAAGTCTCTGATTTCAAACAACAGGAAGAAAACAAAGAACTCTTCCTTAAACAGTATTCCTTAGGAGAGAAACCTGTTATCGCTCTTTTGCCGGGAAGCAGAACCCAAGAGATAAAGAAGATGCTACCTGAGCAAATAAAGATTTTTGATAAATATAAAGATAAGTTTGATTTTGTTATTGCAGGAGTAAGCACTCACAGTTTAGATTTTTACAAAAATATTATAGGAGAAAGAAATATTAAGGTTATATTTAACGAGACATATAATCTGTTAAACGTTTCTACAGCTGCTATTGTATGCTCTGGAACCGCAACCTTAGAAACTGCTTTATTTAATGTTCCTCAAGTTGTTTGTTACAAGTCTTCTTTGATTTCATATATAATAGCCATATATATTGTCCATATAAAGCATATTTCTTTGGTAAATATCATTATGAAAAAAGAAGTCGTAAAGGAACTACTTCAGCAAGACTGCAACTACGACAACCTTTTACAAGAGTTCAATAAAATATGCTTTGACCATGAATATGTCAATCAAATGAAAAATGAATATCAAGAACTATACAAGTTGCTCGGCTCCTCTGGTTGTTCTGAAAATATGGCAAAATACATTGTAAAAGATTTAACTAAATCTGCTAATTAATATTATTGTTGTTATTTTTTACTGTAAAAAACACTTTTTTAATAGTAAAATAAAAGATATAAAGTGTTGATAAAAAAAGTCTTCGTCTTTTTTTCTAAAGACTTGATGTTTATACCAAAAAGAGTTGATCTTTTTTTGCTAAAATCAACTCTTTTTTTTGTGAAGAACAAAAGTCCTCATTTTCAAGCCTATAACCCAGCGGTCATAAGCAAAAAAATTACATAACAATCTTCATACCGAAGATTATCCATCTGCCTGCCTGAGGAATATTGCCTATATCATAATACTCTTTATTGAAAATATTTGTGGCAGAGAAATAAATATCGGTAAAGGAATTCAATTGATAGTTTAAATTCAAATCCATTGTGAAGAAAGGATCATATTTCTTGTTTTCGCCCGCAGAATTGTTAGCATAACTTACAAACATTCCTTCTCTCTGACAATATTTTCCTAAAAGATTAAGTGTGAAATCTTTCATAAAAGGTAGGGAAAGATTTGCTGAAAGTTTGTGTTTAAGGTAGTTGAATACGTATTGGGAAACATAGTCATCTTTAGCTTTGTCTGTTTTCAAATATGAATAAGAAAAGGTCAAAGCAGTGTTCTTAGCCAAAAAATTGCAGACCTCATCAAGAAAAATCCTTGTAGAAAAATCCACGCCATATTTGTTTAACTCATTGACATTTCTGCTTAGCCATAGACCTGAACCGTCATTTGCCTGCATCCAATCAATAAGGTCTCTGCCTACTGTGTAAAATGCAGAGAGATTTGTCAAAAAGTAACGATTTCTATATTTAAATCCAGCATCGTATGAAAGTGATTTCTCCTGTTTTAAGTTAGGATTGGCTTTGTGGATAGCATCGGAATAGTATAATTCTGTATAAGAAGGCAATCGCGATGCGGAAGAGAAAGATGCAAACACATCAAAGTGGGAAGAAAAACGATAAGACAAATTCAACGATGGGTAAATGTTGAAATCGTCTTGTTTTATCATGGTATTATAGAAAGATAACAAACCTAAGGTTGCAACAAAGCCCTTGTAGGAATAATTACCCTGCAAAAAATAGGAAATATTCGTCCTTTGCTTATAATGATCAAAATATTCTCCATGAACAACACAAGTCGGTTCTCCAAGTTTGTTGCTAAGGACGTCTTCGTATCTTATATCTGAACCGAAATTAAGAGAAAAATTACTGAAACTATATTGGAAATCAAGGTTGGTTCCCAAGACATTGCTATTATGATGGTTGTGTCCTGTTTCAGTCCCTTTGATTAATTCGTAATCATCTGTATGTAAATTATAATAAAGCGAAGGTATGAACTTCATTCGCTGGTTGAAAAAAGCAAAATATCCTTTCGCAGATGCAAATAAAGAAGATGTCTTATCATGTTGATTTGGATATTTGGCAGAATAAAAAGTATTTGCATCATAATCTTTGTAACTATAACCTAAAGAAAAGTCTATCTTGTTATTGTTTTGTAGGTTTATTCTGTTGCGGTACAAAGCATTATATATATCGTATGCAGAATTCTTAATGTACCCTTCTGATGTTTTGTAAGAAAATGAAAGGGTGTTTTCTGTGTTTAGTATATTTTGGGAAATAGAAGTCTCTATTTTTGCAAATCTGTTTTGTCCTGTCTCTGCAAGGGCTGATACTTGATTTTTTATGTTTTTCTTGGTAATTATATTTATCCCTCCTGAAAAAGCAGAAGCACCATAAATAATTGCAGAAGGACCTTTAATGATTTCTATACGTTCTATATCGGAAAGATTTACTGGGATGTCCATGGAGTAATGACCTGTTTGGGGATTAGAAAGATTGATACCATCAAGAAGAATGGCTGTTTGGTCGAAATTACCTCCTCTTAGAGAAACGTCTGCTTGGACTCCATGTGTGCCTCTTGCTTGTATATCCACAGAGCTAAGGGTGGAAAGGAGTTCTTCTACGCTTTGGACTTTGAGACCTTCTATATCTTTAGCGGTCAGGACGGTAATGGTCTTCCCCACTTGATTAATCGGTAAAAGCGAGGAGTCCTGCACAACAAATTCTTCCAAAGTCTTCTCTTGTAGATAGGCTTCATTCGTGTTAGTTGTGTTATTTTGTGATTTTACTACGTTGGAGAAGGTAAGAGTCATTATTGACACCACTCCAATCGTTACTGCTTTGTGCATAGAGTTGTAAGCAGCGTAGGATTTCCTTTCAAATCGCTTGAATCGGAAACTCTTGATTTTGAAACACTGTTTCTTTTTCATCTTTTTAGTTTTTTTAGTTTATAAATTATTAAAATACGTTGCGAAATTAGTACAAAATAAGAATTTATCTTACCTTTGCAAAAACAAATAATATACACTTATGTTAGCAATAGGAACCAAAGCCCCTTATTTTGAGGGTGTAGATGAAAACAACAACGTTATAAAATTAACGGATTTTGAAGGTAAAAAACTTGTTCTGTATTTCTATCCAAAGGATTCAACTCCAGGTTGTACAGCCCAAGCCTGTGATTTGAGAGATAACTACAACAGATTTCTTGCCTTAGGGTATGAAGTAGTCGGAGTAAGCAAAGACTCTCAATCTTCTCATAAGAAATTCATAGAAAAGTATTCTCTGCCTTTCCATCTTATTTCTGATACGGAAACAAAGATATTACAGGATTACGAAGCTTGGGGTGAAAAGAAAATGTATGGGAAAACAAGCATGGGAACCTTACGTACTACATACATAATAGACGAAAACGGAGTAATAATAGAGGCTATAGGAAAGGTAAAAACCAAAGAACATAGTAAACAACTTCTAAAAGACAATTAAAAAGAAAGCAAGACTTTAATTAGTCTTGCTTTTTTCGTAAATATATTTCTTTCAATAAGGTTTATTCATAATTTTGGCATTCCAACTCTTTATTAAGATACATAGAAGCATTCATTGCCAAAGCTCCCATTTCATCTTCTCCGGGATAAACATAGACAGGAGCAAGATAGTCTATTCTTTCTGTCAATTCCTTGATGAATGGCTTCCCGTAAGCGATACCTCCTGTAAGAAGAATAGCATCTACTTTCTTTACATCTGGTTTGCCATGAAGAACTGTTGCTTGAGCGCCTACTTCTTTTGCAACTTGATAAGCCATTGCTGACTGAATGAATGCAGCTTTTTTGTCTCCATTCTTAGCTGCCAATTCTACAGTAAGAGCATCGTTTGTCCCAAGGTAAGCAACAAAGCCTCCCTCACCAACTATCATCTTTCTGATTTGTTGTTCTGAATATTTACCAGAAAAACATAAAGAAATCAAAGCAGACATTGGAACACTTCCACTACGTTCTGGAGAGAAAGGACCATCACCATCTAAAGCCTGATTAACATCAATAACCTTACCTTTGTAGTGAGCTCCTACACTTATACCTCCACCAAGATGAACAACAACAAGGTTAAGATCTTCATATTTCTTTCCTTCTCCGTGTTCTCTTGCGTAACGTCTTGCTATTGCTTTTTGGTTTAAACAATGGAAGATAGAGTTTCTTGGCATAAGAGGATGACCACTTACTTTTGCTATTTCTTCTCTTTCATCTGTAATTCCTGGGTCTGCAATAACAGATTCAACGCCTATTTCTTGTGCTATTTCATGTGCAATAAGACCTCCAAGATTGCAGGCATGTTGTCCTTGAACTCCAATCTTCAAGTCTCTTATCATGGCATCATTAACAGCCCAAATACCTCCTTGGGTTGCTTTAGTAAGTCCGCCTCTACCTATTACTATCTTGAACTCTTTGATATTGAAACCCGCTTGCTCTACTTCATTAAGCACAAGTTCTTTTCTGAAAGCATATTGGTCAGCTATATGCTCAAACTTTTTTAAATCCTCTGACTGGTGTTTGATGTTTTTGTCAAATAATTTTTCTTCTCCATCAAAAACAGCAATCTTTGTGGAAGTACTACCTGGATTAATTGCTAAAATCAATTGCTTGTACATAAGTATTTTTTTATTTTTTTGTCAATAGTTAGGAGTGCAAAGATAATCATTTTTTTCTAAACAATGAATATTTTTAAAAAAATTCAGTCTAAAACAATTTTTTATAATATCTTTGCAGTGTAAATTTAATTAAAATAAAGTAAAAAAATGGCAAAAGAAATAACAGACGCAACTTTTGAACAGTTGCTTAAAGAAGAACAAAAACTTATAGTTTTGGATTGTGGTGCATCTTGGTGTGGTCCTTGCCAACATATTGCTCCAATCATAGATGAATTAGCAAAAGAGTATGAAGGAAAAGCTGAAGTCTTGAAATGCGATGTAGATGAAAGTCCTGAAATTCCTGCAAAATATGGAATAAGAAATGTTCCTACTGTTTTGTTTATCAAAAATGGAGAGATGAAAGAAAGACTTGTTGGTGCTCAACCAAAATCTGCATACGTAGAAAAAATAGAACAATACTTATAATTTTAAGTAGTGTGTTTTTTGTAATGATTAGAACAATAACCTTTAAAATTTTTTAGGAATGTCCGTTGATTTAGAACGATTCAGCGGATATTCTTCTTTAGAGTTCCGAGCAAACAAAAGAGTTGAAGGCTTTTTAATGGGCCTTCATAAAAGTCCTTTTCATGGATTTTCCGTGGAATTCGCTGATTATAGATCCTATAACACAGGAGAAGACACAAAATATATTGATTGGAAACTGTTTGCCCGTACCGACAAGTTATTTGTAAAGAACTATGAACAGGAAACAAACCTTAGATGTATTATTGCAATAGATCATTCCTCTTCTATGTTTTTTCCTTTTGATAAAAAAAATCCGAGTTTAGAGAATCCTAATAAAATAACATACGCTATTTATTCTGCTGCAACTATTATCTCCATGCTTTATAGGCAAAGAGATGCTTTTGGATTGTCTTTGCTGTCAGACAAGATAGATTATATTTCAGATATTAAATCTAACTTTGCTCACAAAAGATATATTTATTCTTTACTTGAAAATCTGCTTACAGAGAAGCCAAAAGAAAAAATCTTACAAACCAATATCGCTCCTCTTCTACATCAATTAGCGGAGCAAATCCACAAACGTTCTCTTGTGATTATCTTCACGGACTTGCTTTCTACTAAAGACACGGAAGAAGATATAATTAAATCCCTTCAACATCTAAGATACAATAAGCATGAAGTTCTTTTATTTCACTGCACAGACAAACAGGCAGAAGAAGCATTGTTATATAAAAACCGTCCTTACCGCTTTAGAGATGTTGAAACCAAAGAAGAAGTAAAGATAAATCCTACCGATATAAGAGAAGAATATCAAAAACAAGTTACTCAAAGATTTAAAAAAATACAAGATGCCTGTCTTGGAATGAGAATAGATTGTATTAATTGCGATATAAATCTTTCTTTAGACCAAGTCCTTCT
>R24__coassemble_1222_pt1 | contig 14425 bp, 16 predicted proteins | sample R24__metabat2_high_PE_045 | metagenome-assembled genome bin R24 | reverse complement strand
AAGTAGATTTAAGATAATTATAAATAAAAAGTAATAAAATATGAAAAAACTAATTGTATTAAGTTTAGGATTGCTTGTTTGTTTATGCTCTCAAGCACAAAAAGAGAAAAAGATGACAACAGAAGAAAAAGTAAATCAATATGCTAAGGTAAAACTTACAACAGATCTTTCTCATCTTTCTGCCAATGAACAAAAGATGGTTGGATTGTTTATAGATATTGCCGAAATAATGGACGATATCTATTGGAAACAAGCATACGGCAATAAACAAGACATACTAAAACACAAAGATAAATGGGAAAGAGAATTTGCTTTGATAAACTATGGTCCTTGGGATAGAATGAATGATTGGGAACCTTTTATTGAAGGAGCAAAGAAAAAACTTCCGGGAGTTAATTTCTATCCAGAAGATATGACAAAAGAAGAGTTTAACTCTTTAAAAGACCAAAACAAAAACTCTCAGTATTCTGTTATTCGTAGAGATAAACAAGGCAAACTTATCGTAAAAGGCTACTATGAAGAATACAAAGGAAAGATTGATAAAGCCATTTCTTTAATGGAAGAAGCTCTTATTTACTGCGACAATCAGGCTATGAGAAATTATCTTGTAAAAAGAATAAAAGCCTTGCGTACTAATGATTACTTTGAATCTGACATGGCTTGGATGGATATGAAAGATTCTAATTTAGACTTTGTTGTTGGTCCAATAGAGAATTACGATGACGAGTTATTTGGTTTAAAGACTTCTTTTGAGGCTTTTGTTTTGGTAAAAGATCCTGTTTGGAGTAAATCCTTAGCAAAATATATTAAACTTCTACCTGATTTGCAAAAAGGACTACCTTGTGATGAAAAATTCAAAAAAGAAGTTCCAGGAACAGAATCTGATTTAAATGTATATGATGTTCTATATTATGGCGGTGATTGTAATGCTGCAGGAAAAACAATAGCCATAAATCTTCCTAATGATGAAAAAGTACAATTAGCAAAAGGTTCAAGACGTTTGCAATTAAAAAATGCTATGAGAGCAAAATTTGATGCTATTGTTGTTCCTATTGCAGAACAAGTGATGAACCCTGAACAATTGAAACTTATAAACTTTGAAGCATTCTTCTCTGATGTTATGTTCCACGAAGTTGCTCATGGTTTAGGAATCAAAAACACTATAACAGGCAAAGGACCTTGCCGTCAAGCTCTACAAGGAGAATATTCTGCATACGAAGAGGCTAAAGCAGATGTTCTTGGTCTATACATGGTAAATGAGCTTATCAAAAGAGGAGAAGTTAAAGACCTAACAGAAGAGCAATGTATTGCTACTTTTGTTGCTGGATTGTTCCGTTCTATTCGTTTTGGTTCTACAGAAGCTCACGGAAGAGCAAACCTAATGTGCTATAACTATTTCTTAAAAGCTGGTGCTTTCAAAAGAGATAAAAAAGGTATTTACACTATAGACTTCGCTAAAGCAAAGAAAGCAATAGAAGGTTGGAGTGCTTTGCTTTTGGAAACAGAAGGAATGGGTGATTACGAAAAAGCTGCTGAATATTCAAAGAAAAATGCTGTCATAGGAAAAGACCTTCAAAAAGATTTAGATAAAATAAATTCTAAAGGTATTCCTGTTGATGTAGTATTTGAACAAGGAAGAAAGGTTTTAGGACTTTAAAACAATAACAAATTAATGAACATAGCAGTTTTGGGTAGTGGCTCTTGGGCTACTGCTATTGTAAAAATCCTTTGTGAAAACCACGACAAAATATTTTGGTGGGTAAGAGAAGAAGAAATAAAGGAAAGTGTCCAAACTAAAGGCCACAATCCTTTATTTCTGCGTTCTTGTGAATTAAACAACAAAAAAATAGAGCTTTCTACAGATATAAACACAATAATAAATAATGCAGATATTCTATTTTGCGTTATCCCGTCTGCGTTCATAGAAAACTGCTTTGAAAACGTTGCCTTGAATACTATGAAAAATAAACTCATAGTTACTGCAACTAAAGGAATGGTTCCAAATTCTAACAAAATTGTTTCTCTTTTCTTCAAAGAAAAGTACAATATTCCTTATTCTTCTCAAGCCGTGATAAGTGGTCCTTCTCATGCTGAAGAGATTGCAACAGAACGTCTAACTTATCTTACATGTGGTAGCGAGAATAAAGAACTTGCTTTAAAAGTTTCCTCTGCTATTTCCTGCAGATATGTAAATACTATTCTATCTGATGATATAGAAGGCATTGAATATGCTGGAGTATTAAAGAATGTTTATGCTCTTGCTGCTGGTATTGCTTTTGGATTGGGATACGGAGATAACTACATCGCTGTACTTATAAGTAATGCTTCAATAGAAATGAAACGCTTTCTTGATACTGTAGATAAACGAGAACGAGATATAAACCGCTTAGTTTATTTAGGAGATTTGCTTGTTACTGCTTATTCTCAACATAGTAGAAACCGTTCTTTTGGACAAATGATTGGAAAAGGCTATTCTGTAAAATCAGCACAGATAGAAATGCAAATGATTGCGGAGGGTTACTTTTCTGTCAATGGAATACACAACTTAAACAAAAAACTTGGAGTTGAACTTCCTATCGTTGATACCGTCTATAGGATACTCTATGAAGAAGCTTATCCAAACAGAGAGTTCTCTTTATTGTCTGAAAAATTTATTTAGAACAATCTAATCATAAAAGAGAACAACTTGCTATAAAACATTAGCAAGTTGTTCTTTTATTTTTTCTAATTCATCTTTCATTTTTACAACTATCTTCTGCATCTCAGCATCATTACTTTTACTTCCAAGAGTATTTATCTCTCTTCCCATCTCCTGAGTGATAAATCCCAACTTCTTTCCCATGCTTTCCTGCCCATTCATTGTCTCTCTGAAATATTTTATATGCTGAGCCAAACGCGTTCTTTCTTCCGTTATGTCTAATTTCTCCAAATAATAAATAAGTTCTTGTTCTAAACGAGAAGAATCCACTTCTATTTGCTTTAACTCTTCCAAACGAGAGAGTAGTTTAGCTTTTATTTGTGGTACTCTGTTTTGCTCAAAAGGTGCAACTTGCAAAGATAATTCTTCTATTATGCCAACTCTTTTCTCAAACTCCTTTTCTAAAGCTTCACCCTCTTGTCTTCTGTACTCATCTAAAGCATCCACTGCTCTATTAACTGCTAAAAACAATGCTTCTTCCTCTTTTGTATCTAATCCTTCTTGCTCAGATTGAGAAACATCATCTCTTTTCAGAAGATATTCAGTAAGATATTCTTCAGTTGCTCCCACTTGTTCTGTCATCTTACGCAACTGACAATAGTAGGATTTGAAAAGATTTTCGTTTATATCTATCTTGGCGTTACCTTTAGAGAAAGAAAGCGTAATAAAACAATCTATTTTACCTCTCTCCAATCTGGATTTTAATATATTGTTTATCTCTATTTCCTTGCTCCTATATACAGGCGGTATTCTTACATTTATATCTGCTTGCTTAGAGTTAAGAGTTTTTATTTCTACTGTAATATTTTTTGTGTCAAAACTTTCTACGGCTTTACCATAGCCTGTCATTGATTTCATAGTAAATCCTGTTTTTTATTTTCTTCCCGTATGTCCAAAACCGCCTTCACCTCTTTCGGTTGAGGACAGTTCTTCAACTTCTTCTATTGTAGCTTTATCGTGTTTAGCAATTATCATCTGTGCTATTCTTTCGCCACTATTTATTTCAAAATCCTCATTAGAAAGATTTATCAATAAAACTTTCAATTCGCCTCTATAATCTGCATCAATAGTTCCTGGAGAATTCAACACAGTTATACCGTGTTTGAAAGCCAAACCACTACGAGGACGTATTTGAGCCTCAAAACCTTCTTCCAACTCCATATATAAACCGGTTGGAATCAAAGCTCTTTGCATTGGTTTCAAAACAATTGACTCAGTAACGAAGGCTCTTAAATCCATACCTGCTGAAAGCACTGTCTCATACTTAGGTAATGGATTGTTACTTTTATTTACTATCTTTAATATACTCATCTTTTATTATTTTATTTTCTGTCAAAAAAAGGATTCTTTGCACTTATGCTCAATGGTATTGCTAAACACTGCTTACAATCCTCCACTAAACCTATTTTTGTTGCAGCATTACCTGCAGAAAACATAACTCTGTTATCTACCCTTCTCTCCATTGCAACACTCACTGCACTCCCGACTGCCAAACCCATATCTTCTGCATTAAAAAAACAAGGAACAGTTTTGCCTGCTTTGTTTTTTTCAGCACAAGTAGCAAATCCGCAATATCCACAGTTCAGCCCCAAAACCTGAACCTTTGTTGCAATAAGCAAAAGATAGGAAGCATTTAAAATATTTTGCGAATCTCTAAGCAAAAATTCTTGTCCGGTAGATTGAAAATCTTTCTCCAGCTGTAAAGATATTTGCTTTATGTCTTCTTTATCACAGATTCTTATAAGAAGATTATCTGTCCCTCTTGCCTTGGGAGCAGTACGGGCTGCTGTAGCCATTGCTTTTATGGTAGAGAATAAATATTCGTCCCTTATTTCTTCTTCTTTTATCATCAAATTATTATTTTAACAAGTATTTTATAAGTTCTCGTGTTGCAATACCTCTATGCGAAATCTTGTTTTTTGCTTCTCCACTCATTTCTGCAAAACTTTCACCATGCCCTTCAGGAATAAAAACGGGGTCATAGCCAAATCCTTTGTTACCATATCTCTCCGTAGTGATATTTCCTTTGCATATACCCTCAAAATATTTCTCTTCTCCATTCTCTATCAAACATATAACGGTTTTAAAGCAAGCTTTTCTGTTTGTTTTCCCATCTAATTCTTCTAAAAGTTTATCTATATTGTCATCAAAAGAACATTTTTCTCCCGCATATCTTGCAGAATAAACACCTGGTCTTCCATCTAAAGCATCTACTTCCAAGCCTGTATCATCAGCAAAACAGTCTTTATGGAATCTTTCATAAACATAACGAGCCTTTTGCCTTGCATTTTCTTTTAAAGTATCTCCTGTTTCGGGGATATCGTTGTTCAAGCCCAACTCTTTCAAAGATATTATATTGATTTTACCCTTTACTACTTGCTGTATTTCTTCTATTTTGTGCTTGTTGTGAGTTGCTATTATTATATCTCTCATACTGACTTTTAATTTGTTTGCAAAAATACAAAGTTTTCTTTGAATCAAATGTGAAAAATAAGGTAAAATGTTTACAAATAATTTTATGCTTGCCAATTATTCAAGTATTGCTCAAAAAAGTCTTCGTTTTGAGAAAAAAAGACTTGATCTTTTTTTCTTAACTCTTGATGTTTATATGCAAAAGAGTTGATCTTTTTTTACGAAAATCAAGTGTTTTTATGAATAAGATTTTATCCCTCCCCCATAACAAAAAAAAGAAAAGGAACAACTTTTACTGTCGTTCCTTTTAACCCTTGTGCGGATGGAGAGACTCGAACTCTCACCCCTCTCAGGACTAGATCCTAAGTCTAGCGCGGCTACCAATTACGCCACATCCGCTCAGAATTGCGTTTGCAAAAGTACTATCATTTTTTGTACCTGCAAAATTTTTTCGCAATTTTTTTGATTTTTTTTATTTCTTTATTCCTAATTGTTTTTCAATTAGAGATGTAACATCGTCAGAATCATTTGCATACCACAAAGCACCATTCTCTTCTATGATGTAGTCATACTTGTTAGCTTTTGCTACTGCTTCTGCTGCTGTACGTACTTTCTCATATATTTTTTGTATAAGTTCTGTCTGTTTTGTATTTATCTCTGCAGAAGAATTTTGTCTGAATGTTTGGAAACGAGTGTAAGCATCTTGAAGCTCTTTTTGCTTATTTTGTTTCAAAAGATCAGACAATTGATCTTGTTTTGCTTCATATTCAGCCTGCATTCTTTCCAATTCTTTCTGCATAGACTCTAACTCATTAGATAATTGTTCTGCAAATGACTTTAATTCATTTTGTGCAGAATCGTAATCAGGTAATTTTTGTATAAGTTTTTCTGAATTGAAATGTCCTATTTTTAATGCTCTTTGAGCAAAAGAAGTGTTAAAAGATAATGCTAACACCACGCATAACGCCAATAATTGAATTGTTTTTTTCATATAATTAATCTTTTTTATTTTTCTAAGAGTTTGCAAAAGTAATACTTTTTTCGCAAATGTTATCTTTTTGTGGAATTATTATTTGTTTTATATCCTAATTCTGCAAGAACTAAATCACTTATGTCTGTTTTGCTATCAACAAACAAAACAGTTGCTCCGGAAGCCTTATCCAATACTATGGCGTAGTTCTTTTCTTTAGCGATTTTCTCTATTGCATTATATATCTTATCTTGTATTGGTTTTATAAGTTCAGAACGTTTTTTTGATAAATCGCCATCAGAACCAAATCTTTGTTTTTGTAGAGTTTTGGCTTCTTTTTCTGCTGCCACAATCTCATTTTCTTTTTTTGTTTTAAGGTCTTCTGGTAAAAGAAGAGCCTCTGCCTGATATGATTTGTACATCCTATCAACCTCAGCAAGTTTATTTTCTATATCTTTTTGCCATTGCAAAGAAACCTCTTCCAATTCTTTTTGTGCTTGTTTGTATTCTGGTAAATTGTTAAGAATATATTCTGAATCTACACAAGCAAACTTTTGACCAAAAGTCAATAAACTTGAAAACAAAACTATTGTTAAAATAAATACTCTTTTCATTTTTCTTATCTGATTTTAGTGTGTTACTGATTGTTCTTTCTTTCAAATATTGTACCAAAACTAATCTATAGAGTTTTGTAAAGATATATGAACCTGTCCTCCAGAACGCTTTGTTTCTCCGTATGCAGGGTCAAAACCATAACCCCAATCCAAACCAAGCATACCAAACAACGACATATATATTCTTACACCTACACCTGCAGAACGGTACATTGTGAATGGTGCAAATCCTTTAAAGTCTGCCCATGAATTACCTCCTTCAACAAAAGCAAGAGCATAAACAGATGCTGTAGGATTAAGAGTAATAGGATAACGAAGTTCCATTGTAAATTTATCAAATACGGTTGCTCCATTGTTTCCTGTAAGAGCTGAATTAGTATAACCTCTAAGAGCGACTAATTCTCTTCCATCTAAAGCATAACCTGCAAGTCCGTCTCCTCCAACATAGTATCTATCAAATGGAGAATAGTCTAATTTCTTATTATATCTTCCTAAGAAACCAAAACGGCTACGAGCAGAAAATACTAAGTCATCAACAATATTAAAATACCAAGCTAAACGTAAATTAACTTTATAATACTCTAACCATTTATACTTTTCCTTTGCCTCCATTGTAGAATAGTCTTTTCCATTCACTAAAGAGTAAGGGAAAGTAAAGGCTCCATCTGCAGATATTTCAGAACCAGAACGAGGATATATTAATTGATCTACAGAATTTCTTCCTATTGTTAGAGTGTAAGCGATGTCGTTGGAATTTCCTGTAGGCATAATAAATGAAGTCCAATTCTTTACAGAGTATCTTTTATATCTTATTCCTTGTACAATAGAGAAGTAGTCATCAGGCCATTGTAATCTCTGACCTAAAGAAACGTATGCTCCAAAAATACTTAAATAGTAATTAGTTTCATTAGAAGTATTGTAATAAGAATCATCTTGATAAGAATAATATGCTCCAAAAGAAAGAGCATTAGGTTTTCTTCCTCCAAGCCAAGGTTCAGTAAATCCAAACGAACCAGAATAATAATAAGAACCGTTAGTATTGAATCTTAAAGAAATCTTTTGTCCTTCTCCAACTGGAAACGGTCTCCACGCTTTTGGCTTAAAGACTTTACTTGCAGCAAAATTATCTAATGCTAAACCAGCAGTTAGAATAACTCTACCATATCCACCCCATCCTCCTTGAAACTCTATACGAGAAGCAGAAGACTCTTCTACTTGATACTCTATATCAACTGTTCCACTCTCAGCATTAGGTTCTATCTTAGGATTTATTTTTTCTGCATTAAAGAAACCCAATTGTTGTATCTCTCTAACAGAACGAATAACATCTTCTCTTGAAAACAATTCTCCAGGAACAGTCTTTAATTCTCTCATAACTACGTAATCATTGGTCTGAGTATTGCCACTAAGACTTATTGTTCCTATTCTTGCTTGATTACCTTCATATATACGCATCTCTATATCTATAGAGTCGTTTTCTACATTAAGTTCTGTAGGAATAACTTTGAAAAACAAATAACCATCATCTAAATACAGAGAAGAAATATCTTTGCCTGTCGGATCATAATTTACATTTCTTTCCAACAACTCTTTGTTATACGGATCTCCTTTTTTGATACGAAGAAGTTTTGTAAGATAATCAGAAGTGTATTTTGTATTTCCTATCCAAGTTATGTCTCTAAAGTAAAATTTATTTCCTTCATAGATATTCATATTTATAACCATTTCGTCAATGGTTTTACTTTTCTTTTTACCAAACACACGTGCTATTCCTCTACCTATAGTTCTAAAAAAACCTTTTTTTACAGGTCTTGTCTGAACAAAAGTAGTATCCCAAGTAATACGAGCATCTCTGTAACCTTCATTATTATATTTATCTATAATTAGTTCTAAATCCTTTTCATAATCGGCTTTTTGAAAACGAGAAGACTTCCAAAATCTCCACCATTTCTTTTCTTTGGTGTCTTTCATCTGCTTTTTTACCTTACTATCAGATAAAAATTCATTGCCTTCTATATTTATCTTACCAATCTTTACTTTCTTTCCTTTATTAACTTCAAAAATCAGATGTACCTCATTTCTTTTCGAAGCAGAATCTCTTTCTTCAACAATATTTGTTTGTGTTAAGTAATAACCTTTTTCTACAAAAAAGTCTGTGATAATGTTCCTACAGATATTTTTCATATTCTCTGTAACAACATCACCCAAGGCAATATGCAGACGTTCTTTTACTTTATCCGCTTCTGAGCGAGAAATGTCTCCGCTAAACTTAAAATAAGAAAGACGTGGTTTAGTTTTCAAGTTATATTCCAAATAAACGGTTCTTCCTTCTACCTTTGTTATATATATATGTATATCATCAAAGATTCCTTGTTTCCAAAGTTTGTCAATAGCAGAAGAGAACTTATCTGAAGGAATATATATTTTTTGACCTTTACTTATTCCAGAAAGAAGTATTACTGAATTAGGGTCTAAATGGTCTGCTCCTGTAATAGTTATGTCTCCTATTTCGTATTCTTTTGGAGAATAATAGTCTAAATCTATAACATCATTTTGAGCAAAAACAACAAAAGTACTTGCTAAGAGAGAAAAAATTAATACTATATTTCGTTTCAACATCGGTAGATTCATTCAATATTTGTTATTTCAAAATAATTTCACTAAAAGATAACGTTATTTTTTTAATTTCATTTTATAAAATACTAATTTTATTTAGCAATCTGTTCAGAAGTCTTACCAAATCTTCTTTCTCTTGACTGATAATTTACAACAGCATCAATAAAATCTTGTTTAGAGAAGTCTGGCCAAAGTACAGGAGTAAAATATAATTCCGAATAAGCTATCTGCCAAAGCAAAAAATTACTTATTCTTTCTTCACCTGATGTTCTTATTAATAAATCTACATCAGGAATATCTTTAGTTGTTAAATGCCTTGAAATTTCTTCCTCGTTTATGTCTTCTATATTTAACTTTTTTTGTTCAACAAGAGAAGATATTTGCTTTGTCATCTCAGTTATTTCCCATCTTGCACTGTAGTTAAGAGCCAAAATCAAGGTCATTCTTTTATTGTTCTTGGTCTTTTCTATCATCCCTAACAAAGCTTCTTTCGCCTCTTTTGATAACTCTAAGGTATCTCCTATTGTTTCAAGACGAATATCGTTATCCATCAAAGTTTTCTCTTCTTGTGCAATAGTATAGACCAACATTTTCATTAGTGCATCAACCTCTTGTTTTGGTCTAAGCCAATTCTCTTTTGAGAAAGTATAAAGAGTAAGATACTTTACTCCTAACTCTGTTGCTATCTCACAAACATTCCTAACAGAATCTACTCCATGCTGATGACCATATATTCTGTCTTTATTTTGTTTTTTTGCCCATCTCCCATTACCATCCATAATAACAGCAACATGAGTTGGTATTCTTTTTTCATCTACTGCACTTTTATCAAACAATGAACTTGTTTTCATACTATCATACTTTAAATATAAATATCCTCTAAGGCTTTATTTGTTTCTTTAAAATATTCTATGTCTTTGGAAATAGACATTATTTCATCCAATTTGAATTCTTTTGTATTTGTTCCAAAACCTTCGGGATAAAAAATGTTTGCATACACAACATTCTTCACCTTTTTTACTGCCGCACGCATATCTTCAGTTACTTCTCTATAATCTCTACCAAAAACTATTAATACATAGTCTATTTTTTTCAGACTATTGATAAGCCAAACAGACTTTTCTTCTTTATGCACAGCAGGAAGAATCATATAAGCCAAACCATTACAATTATCTACATGCATAATGCAATCAAAACAGAACTCTTTTTTTTGTTTTTCTTTATAAACAGCAAAACTGTCTGTCTTTTCAAATTCGCAACCAATAATTTCTTGCAAGCGATAGGCCAATTGGAAATCGGATAATGGAGTATTGATACCTATTATAGAAAAAGGCATCTGCTCATATTCTATCTTTATCGTTCCTATCTTTTTCTCCATATTGATGGTTATAATTCTTCAACTTGCAAAAGTACTAAACTTTATTAACATAAAAAAAATAATTACAATTTATATAAATATTATTAAAGACAAAACTGATATTTGCCAACTTATTTTAAGTTTGGTTCTTCCTATTGATATATATTTTTGTTTTTCCTTACAATAATCGGATAAAAGGCTTTAATTCCAACGCATATTATCTGAATTTTGACACCTCATAACAAAAAATTATTACACAGAAATAAACGAATATTACATCTTTTTTATACTTTTGCAACATAAATACAACAGATTATGACACAACAAAAATACAATTTACGTGGAGTTTCTGCAAAGAAAGAAGACGTTCATAATGCAATAAAACACATAGATAAAGGTTTGTTCCCAAAAGCTTTTTGTAAGGTTGTACCTGATACTTTAACAGGCGATAAAGATTATTGTATGCTTATGCATGCTGATGGTGCTGGAACAAAAAGTTCTTTGGCTTACATGTATTGGAAACAAACAGGAGACCTTTCTGTTTGGAAAGGCATAGCACAAGATGCGGTCGTAATGAATACTGATGATTTGCTATGTGTTGGAGTTACTGATAATATATTACTATCTTCCACTATAGGAAGAAATAAAAACCTTATACCAGGAGAAGTAATAAAAGCAATAATAGAAGGAACAGAAGAATTCTTAGAAACCATGCGTTCATACGATGTTGGAATTTATTCCACAGGTGGAGAAACTGCTGACGTAGGAGACTTAGTGAGAACTATTATAGTTGATAGCACGGTAACAGCAAGAGCTTTACGCAAAGATATTATTACAACTGACAACATACAAGAAGGAGACGTTATCGTATCTTTAGCTTCTTTTGGACAAGCAACCTACGAAAAAGAATATAATGGTGGAATGGGCAGTAATGGATTAACTTCTGCAAGACATGATGTTTTCTTTAAAGAACTTGCAAAGAAATATCCTGAAAGCTATGACAAAGATCTTCCTGAACAAGTAGTATATTGTGGTAGCAAATCCCTAACAGACGAGATAGTAATAGATGATAAGGGAAACACAATGACTGCTGGCAAATTAGTTCTTTCACCTACAAGAACATATGCTCCTGTTATACGTCAAATAATAGAAGAACACAGAAACGATATTCACGGTTTTATTCACTGTACTGGCGGAGCGATGACTAAGATACTTCATTTTGTTGAGGGACTACATATTGTTAAGGATAATCTGTTTGCTTTGCCTCCTTTGTTCCAAATGATAGAAGAAGAAAGTCAGACACCAAGACAAGAAATGTACCAGGTCTTCAACATGGGACAAAGAATGGAAGTATATTGCCCTCAAAACATAGCACAAGATATTATATCTATTAGCAAATCTTTTGGTATTGATGCTAAAGTATCAGGTTATGTGGAAAAAAGTGAGAATACTTCTCTTACAATAAAAGACGACAAAGGTATTTATCAATACAATGCTTAAAAAGTTTAAAGAAATGAAAAAAGTTGGTCTGTTTTCTATCCTTACCTTGCTTATCTTTACTTTGCTTTCCTGCTCAAAAGGGGAGAAAAAGATAGAAAAGAAGTTTTCAAATGGCGAACCTGAAATTGTAGCTTATTATAAACAAAACAAAAAAGTCTATGAAGAGCATTACTATGAAAATGGTAAGTTAAGAAGTGAAGGAGATTTTAACGGCAAGGTTCGTTCTGGTCAATGGACTTTTTATTTTGATGACGGAAAAGTGTTTGCCAAAGCCGATTTCTCAAAAAAGAAAGAAGGAGAAAGTTGGCAAATATACAAGCATGAGGGAGATAAATTAATAGGGAAAAGCGATAAGATTACTGCAATGTCGTTTTCGCCTGAGGGTACTTTGGTTGATATAACCATAAAAGACCCTAAGGACAACAAGAAAGAGATATATTACCGTTTTTTCAACTCTTTCAAACTCAGAATGCAAATAACTCTTGTTGGGAATATGTATCAAGGGCAGGCTCTTTCATGGCACGAAAACGGAAAGATAAACTCTGAGGTTTTCTACGTAGATGGCTTAGAAGATAGCACCTATATCTCATACGCAGACAATGGTCAGACAATGGAGAAAGGGCAATACAAGAAAGGAGTTAAAGTCGGCAAATGGGAACATTTCAACTCTGAGGGAAAACCGTTGGGAGTAGAAATCTATGACAAAGACGGCACTCTTCTAAGAGAAACTAACACCCAAGGACTGCGTTTCTCTCATCGCAACAACGGCAAAGCTGAATAACAAAAAGATGAGGTATTTGCTTTCTTTTATATTGCTGTGTTGTGCTTGCTTGGGTCTAAGAGGACAGAACTTTAATAATATAGAACACCTTAGCACAAGCAACGACAGATACGCTGTTGCAAATATGGAGATAAGCGTTTGTTCGGAAAAGATCTCCGTCTATTCTTCCAAAAACAAAGCTTTGATAGAAGAAATCCCGTTCTCTTCCAAAGGCAAAGGGATTAATCACAAACTCCTTTATAGTAATAAACTACAGCAAGGCTTTCTTTTTTTGGAGAAACACTCAGAACTCAGTGAGGGTTGCAGTATTTACAAGATAGAAAAAGGAGATATAAGATATTTATGTGAGTTTCCTTTTGCAGCTTATACTTCCGAGAATGGAGAAAGAATGGACTACAATAATATTCTTCCTTATCTTTCTGTTATTCGTTCTGATAAGAGAACACTTCTTTTTATCAATACTCCTATGATTGTTTCCTGTCCCGACAGTCCAAAAGAAGAGATACTGGAAACAAAACATTTTTACCATATACTTACCAATAACGGTTTTGAATTAAGAAATTATTAAACGATGACAAGTCCCAACAGACAAGTAACAACTTTTTTCTCTCCTATTTTAGTTTCTAAGGAAGAACGAAGTGAAGATTATATCAGCGTTGTTGTAGATATTCTCAGAGCGACAACAACAATATGTACGGCAGTTTATTATGGAGCGACTATTGTTCCTGTGGCTACACTGCAAGAAATAAGACAGGCAAAGCAACAAGGCTTCCCTATTGCAGGAGAACGATTGGAAGAGGGTTTTGAAAATGCTGATTTTGGCAATTCTGCAATGGAGTTTATGACTGAACGAATCAACGGAATAGAAATAGTCCAATCTACAACCAATGGAACAAAGGCTATAATGAAAGCCTTAGAACAAAAACCTAAGGAAATTCTTATAGGCTCATTCGCAAATATAAGTGCCTTAAGTGCTTATCTTATAGAACAGAATTGCAATGTTGAAATAATATGTTCTGGTTGGAGAAGTAATTTTTGCTTAGAAGACAGTATGTTTGCTGGTGCTTTGGCAAGCAGACTTTTCAAAGCAGGTTTTACTACTTGTGATGATAGCACTCATGCAAGTCTTTACCTATATAATGAGGCAAAACAAGACCTATGGGCTTATTTAGAAAAAGCAAAACATATTCACAAACTAAGAAGACACCATTTAGATGATGTCTTTCCTTACACCTTTACCTTAGACACTTGCCCTATTGTACCAAAAGTCTTTTTTGAGGAGGGGAAATGGAAAATCAGAAAAACTGAAATCTGATTAAAAATCAAAAACTTAAAAATTAAACGCTGAAATATTTGCATATCTCAAAAATTTATTATAACTTTGCACGTAGATAATCGGTAATTTTGGGTGAAGTTTTTGCAAAAACACTACATATACCTGAAATTATCATAAAAGCAAGAACACCCAATATATACT
>R24__coassemble_1173_pt1 | contig 14913 bp, 11 predicted proteins | sample R24__metabat2_high_PE_045 | metagenome-assembled genome bin R24 | reverse complement strand
CAAACAAAAGCTGCTTACAAAGAAAAATACAACCAAGTAAGTGTAAAACTACAATCTTTAGCACAATAATAAGAAAAGATTATTAAACCTCTAAGAGAGAATGGATATATTTCATTCTCTCTTTTTCATATATGCTTGCTGGCAATCTCCAATCCTTATCCGTTGCCTTTTCCACAACACGCTCCGTTGATTTGTGAAAACGTATATCCGTATTCTCGCTGTCAAATGTTCCTACATTATCCGTAGCAGACTTAATTTGATTAGAGTTAAAAACGGCATATTCAGTCTCCATTTCTTCTTCCTGTTCTATTGTTCCGTCATAACCTTGAGATTGCAATTCTTCTCTTGCTGTTACACCAGCATTATCTTGACCATTGAGTAGCGGCTTTTCTGTAATTTTTCTTATATTTAAAAATACCGCCATTGTATTCTTCCCCATATCTCGCCATTCCTCTTTACCATCCGAGAAGAAAAACGCCTGTACATCACTATTTTTCCTTGCCTTGTCTATATCAAAAGTATAAAACTGCTCAGATGTTTGATGATACACCACCTTTGGTTCGCCGTTCTCATCTACTACTTTTGAAGAATTTTCTTCGGATTTCTTTATTATTTCAATTTCTTTTTGTATTTTTGCAATGTCAGAGTCGTTTCGGACGTTTGGTTCTGGGGTTTCTTTTGAAACATCTAAAACATCTGACTTTATATACTTCCAAGAAGTTACGATAAATTCTTTTTCCTTTCCTTTTTCAATTGTTCCTACAGCAGAGATACCGTTAATTCTTTTTTTGATTAATATTGCTCTGTTACCCATTTTGTCATTATTTTCAGGGTCTAATTCCATCACATCCCAATTATTCATAACAAATGGTATCGTTGCAATATCTTCTGGAGTTAAATTAACTTGACCTCTTAATTCTTCGTTCTCACTATGATGTTTTTTTATATGTCGTATAGCGTCATCTGTTATTATAACAGCATTTATTTCCTGTCCTAACAGTTCTTTAAATCTGTCTTTTAATTTTTTAGATGGTGAAAATATGTATTTATCCTTACTTTCTTTATCATTCCAAGCATTTCTTGCTTGTTTTATTAGCTTTGCCAATTCCCAATCGCCAAACCATTTCTTAAACGCCTTAGTCCTTACTTGCACCCATTGTTTTTCGTTAAGATTACTCTTCTTGCCGTTAGGTGCTTTCATATATGTGCCGTCAGCCTTTGCCCTCTCTATTATCTTCTCTTCCTCGCTCTTTACCTCATTTGGATTTACTCCCTCCAACAAGTCTGATAACACCTTATCTGCTACCTCTTCGGCACTCGTAAAGTGTATCCCCAAAAAGTCTGCTACTCCTTTCCAGAACTTCCTCAAAGCCTCTCTGACGTTGTTTATTGCCTGCAACATCTTAGCCTTGTCAAAGATATTCATCTTGTTGTCTCTTATCTTGTTGTATTCCTCATCCAACAACTTCTTTCCTCTTTCTCCGCTATAATGTGCTAACACCTCGTCGGCAATCTCATCATCTGTCTTCAATTCAGGGTAGTCGTTCTTCACCTTATCCCAAAGATACGTCTGCTTTTTCATCAATCCGACTATGTTCTGCCACTCTTTTGGATTTACCTTTCTCAATGCCTCTGCCCACAAGTGGGTATATTCGTGTATCGGTGTGCTTGTGTGATGCCATTCATTGTCATCTATAATACCCGCTGACACCAACGCCTTCAACGTTTTGTCCGAAATATTATATACTTTTTTAAAGTCTGTCTTAGGGTATCTTCCCTCCTCTCGTGCCTGCTCCGCACGCTTACTCATACTATAACCTACATAACCACTATTACCACCAACTAACCTATGCTCTTTAAGATTTTTTTCATTTTTTTGCTCAATTATTGCTGGATTTTCAAAATTTTGTAGTACCTTTGCAATATGAAGTTCTTCATTAGTTAGCGAAGCTGACTCCTTCGGAGAGTCTAATCCTAACCAATCAAGAACTTCTTTTCTATTTTCTTGCACATACTTCAATGAATTATCTATATTATGTTCGCCCTCTGAAATCATATCAGAGATAAAAAGCTGCCCCTCTTTTCCGTGAATACTTGCTATCTCATTGATGGTCATTTCTTCACCATTTCTCTCAAGTTTAACGGCAACAGTTATTTTATCTCCACTTTCTCTTGTTATATTGGTTATTATGATGGTGGATTTTGCTTTTGTTCCCCATTCATAAACCATCATTGGATTGTTTATAGCATTAGGTAAATCTTTTATCTCTTCTATTGATATTCCGTGCTTATCTAAGTGTTCTTTCAGCGTTTTTGCAGTTAATGTTATTTCACTCGCATTTAAACCAGAACTTCTCAATAAGGCATTAGGTTCGCCTAAATGCAGTATTCCTCCTTTTAGTTGCTTATCTTTAAATTCGTCTAATTCCTCGTTAAACCTCTTATTAACTTCAGCAACTCTTTCAGGTCTTACCCTGCCATTTACCTCATCTATTACCCTCTGTGCCTGCTCGTTGTCGGTGATAACGTTCTCTTTTCCTATAGCCTTGCGTAGTGCGTCTAACACAACACCCAGCATTCCTTTTCTCTTGCTCTCACTCTCTGTAATGTTCTTTACCGACCTATCTTCTTTGAGAGTATCGTTGTCATTTTTATCCCCTTTTTCTTGCTCATTCTCAGAAACTGTCGTATCTTTGCCAGCAGAAGACAAGTCATCCGTACGGCTGGAAAGGGCGCCAGCCTCTTCTTCGGAAGGCAGTATGAGGAGTTGCCCGCCCTCACGGTCGGCTTGTCTTTTTATTTTTTCAAGACCTCGCTCATCTATATAATGCCAATGAACAATCTCTATATTATTCTTGCTGTCTTTTACTTCTAACAAGACGATACGATTAAGTCCATTTTCATCCTTTGTATTTATGACAACCCAATTATATGGTTTTGTTGCTTTTTGATTTTGACCATATAATTTCGTATCATATAGTGCAGATTTCAAGATTTCTCTACTATCTGCAGGCGTTACATCTTTATGAGATTCTTTATTCTTCTCAAAGATGTTTTTCTTGATTATTACAGGCTTTCCATCAGTACCTATTGCATTTTGTACTTTTGGGGGTAATGTAGGTAGCTCAATACTTCTTGTCGGATTTGTAAAATCTCCGTCAGTTATATCATCAATACTATTGACTTTTTCGGTGATTAATTTTCCCTCTTCATCAATAGGATTTCCTTGATTATCTGTTTCGCTCGCTTTTTCTTGCTCATCAAAGCCTTGTCGCATTCTTTCGTAATCTTCTTCAGATAAAGCCTCTTGTTTGTTAAGTTCATCTTGTATTCTGTCTTCCTCTATCTTTTCTGCTCTATCAATCATCGCCTGTTGCTGCTTCTCAAAGTCGTTCTGCGTTAAGTTATCCTCAGCCTCATAATGCATCCTCACCGCCTCATCCATCATCGCCGTCGGAGTGCTGTAGGATGATAAACAGTCTATCATCTCGTTAAAGACCTCGTCAAACGATACATTAGGATTGATATTCTCTCTAACATTGAAAGCATTCATTTTTTTTACATTTCAAACTATAAAAAAATAGTTTTTTTTGCAGTTTGAAATATAAATTATATCTTTGCAGCATAAAATAAAAACAAACGCTATGGATATATATGAAATACAACCATTGTATAATAATTACCATCGTAAGATAGCAAAGGTAAGCCTGAAATTTAAAAGATATTTGTACAACAACATACACTGGAATTCCAGAATCATCGGAATCAAAGGAGCTCGTGGTGTAGGTAAAACCACAATGCTGCTCCAACATATAGTTGAAAACTATCAGGATATAGACAAAACATTATATGCCTCTCTTGATGACCTTTGGTTTTCAACACACTCACTTTTAGACCTTGTTGACTGGGCAGACAGTCATGGTATTAACCGTTTATATCTTGATGAAGTGCATCGTTATGACAAATGGTCTCAAACATTGAAAAACATATATGACAACTATCCCGAAATGAGTATTGTCTATACAAGTAGTTCTTTACTGATGATGGATAATGCACAGACCGATTTATCAAGACGTCAGACATTATATACTCTCCATGGACTTTCATTCCGTGAATTTCTTTCATTTGAAGGCATACTTCATATAGATCCTATCCCTTTCGATGAATTGCTTCAGGAACATGTTCAAAAGGCTATGCAAATTGTCCGCAAGGTAAAGATAACTCCATTGTTTGAGAATTATCTGAAATATGGATACTACCCTTTTTACAAAGAAACAGTCGAAGATTTTACAGATAGGCTTCGACAAATAACTTCGGTTGTTATAGATTCAGATTTGCCTGCTGTAGAGAAAGTTTCGTTTGAAACATTACAAAAAGTCCGTAAACTGCTTATGATTATAAGTGAAAAAGTTCCCTTTGAGCCTAATATGTCTGAACTTTGGAAGCAACTTTCCACAAACAATGACTTAGGATTAAGAATGTTATACGCTTTAGATAAAGCACAGATTCTTACACTTCTGTCATCTAAGGCAAAGAGTTATAAATATCTTTATAAACCTGACAAAATATTCCTCAACAACACAAACCTCATGAATGCCTTGTGTCCAAATGTAGATAAGGGCAATGAACGGGAAACTTTTTTTGTTTGTCAAATGCATGTGACCAAAGATGTCAAAAGACCTAAAAATGGTGATTTCCTTATTGATGACAAGTATCTTTTCGAAGTCGGTGGAAAGAATAAAACATTTAACCAAATAGCCGATATTCCAAATAGTTATCTTGCCATTGACAATACAGAAGTCGGTTTTGGATGTCGTATTCCCCTCTGGATGTTTGGATTTAGTTATTGATATTTTATCTTATCTACTTTGTCCAACAATGGCTTGAATGTCTGCTGTGAGAACAAGAATATCTGTCCTTGTGTTGCTGCCTTAGCCGCTATCTGCTGCTCATATACGGAGTGATGTAGCCTGAACTTAGGGTCTCTCTTCCTCATCTCTTCTATGACCTTATCTTCCATAACCCTCAAAGCGTAGTAGTCATCTGCAGTAGTAGAACCTATTTTTGATTCATCAAATACTGAAAAACTTCTTGCACTACCATGATACACCACCTTCGATTCTCCGTTCTCATCAACAATTTTTGAACTTTCTTTGGTAGTTACAATATTTTGTAGTAATTTTGCAACATCTCCTTGATGAGAATCCGCTTTAGTGTCGGTCTTGAAGTTCTCATTAAGGAGATTTTTTGTAGTAAAACCTCGTGTAAATAGAAACTATTCTTACTTGTTGCCTTACCTCGTATAACAATAGCAACGCAAACATAATTTTCTCCACCTATTTCTATAGGTGCGGCAATTGTTACTGAATTATAATTTCTTCCTTTCCAATTCTCTTGCTTATCTATAATTAAACCTTTCTTAATCACCTCTGGTACTCCTGCAAATGCCGAAGCTTTTAGTTTGCCTATGCCGTGTGCTATACTATCCTTTACGCTCCTCTTGTCAAGTATCACCTCACCTAAATCATCTCTATCTACTTTACCATTATATTTTTCCTTATAGTATTTATCTACTTTCTCTGTCAAAGGCACTCCATCACTTTTAAATTCATCCCCTTTTAGTTTATCAACAACATTATCGCTCAATAAGAACTTTTTCTGAAAAGATTTCTCCCAATCGCCAAACCATTTCTTAAACGCCTTAGTCCTTACTTGCACCCATTGTTTTTCGTTAAGATTACTCTTCTTGCCGTTAGGTGCTTTCATATATGTGCCGTCAGCCTTTGCCCTCTCTATTATCTTCTCTTCCTCGCTCTTTACCTCATTTGGATTTACTCCCTCCAACAAGTCTGATAACACCTTATCTGCTACCTCTTCGGCACTCGTAAAGTGTATCCCCAAAAAGTCTGCTACTCCTTTCCAGAACTTCCTCAAAGCCTCTCTGACGTTGTTTATTGCCTGCAACATCTTAGCCTTGTCAAAGATATTCATCTTGTTGTCTCTTATCTTGTTGTATTCCTCATCCAACAACTTCTTTCCTCTTTCTCCGCTATAATGTGCTAACACCTCGTCGGCAATCTCATCATCTGTCTTCAATTCAGGGTAGTCGTTCTTCACCTTATCCCAAAGATACGTCTGCTTTTTCATCAATCCGACTATGTTCTGCCACTCTTTTGGATTTACCTTTCTCAATGCCTCTGCCCACAAGTGGGTATATTCGTGTATCGGTGTGCTTGTGTGATGCCATTCATTGTCATCTATAATACCCGCTGACACCAACGCCTTCAACGTTTTGTCCGAAATATTATATACTTTTTTAAAGTCTGTCTTAGGGTATCTTCCCTCCTCTCGTGCCTGCTCCGCACGCTTACTCATACTATAACCTACATAACCACTATTACCACCAACTAACCTATGCTCTTTAAGATTTTTTTCATTTTTTTGCTCAATTATTGCTGGATTTTTAAAAGTTTGTAGTAATTTTGCAGCAACATCAAGGTTCTTGATTGTGTTGGTAACCTCAGCGGAATTGGACTGCTGTTTGCCAATCCATTCAAGAGCCTTGTTTTTATCCGCATACTTCAACAGATTACCTGCGTTTATCCAATCTATTATTCCCTGCACGCTGTCTTTAGGATAAAGACTTCTTATATCATTTACACTTATTTTATTCTCTTTTAGTTCTGCTGACAATACCACAACAAAATTATTTCCTTTGCTCTCTATCTCTGTAAGTATAACCTTTCTGCCTGCTGTATTAGCACTGTCAAACACCATTATAGGCTCTTGTATTGCATTAGGTAAGTTCTTTATATCTGATAATTCAAAAGGATGGTTTTCTTGCATAGACTTATCTGTTAGTCTGCTTGCCCTCAATTCTATCGGCAACGCTCTAACTCCTGCACTCTGTAAAACACTTCCTGCTAAGCCCAACTGATATGTATGGTCTTTTGGCAATGTTCCGTCTATCTGCTGTTGCAGTTCCTCATTAAACCTCTTATTAACTTCTTTATTTGATATTCTTTCAGGTCTTACTCTGCCGTTATACTCATCAATAATCCTCTGTGCCTGCTCGTTGTCGGTGATAACGTTCTCTTTTCCTATGGCTTCGCCTAACAAATCTATCAAAACGCCCCTCACTTCTGCCTCCTGCTCAGTGATAGGTGCTTTTTCTGTAGCCTTGTGTTCCTTCCTCTTTTCTGGTCTGCAAACAGAGATGAGTTTTACAGATGGGGGGATGAGAAGTTAGCCGATGGCTATACCGTAATAATTGTGTATGATAAGGACGAAGGTGTATACTTCGGATGGGCTTTAAAAGATTAGTTTCTTCTTCAGACTTTTGCTTTTGATGTTTGTCGAAAATATCAGGATTTGAAAAATTAAAACCAAGTCTTTTGTATGAAAAAACATAGTTTTAAGATAAAAAGATTTGATGTTTTTTTGCGTTGTGTTTTAGGTAGTAGTGGAAGGTAAAACATAAAGTTTAAAGCAGTGTATTTTAGCATATAATTGAATGTATAAAGAGTGTAAGTGAAAGCATATCGGCTGCACCTCCTGGTGAGATGTTTTCTTTAACAAACTCTCTGTTAAGCTTTTCTACCCTATCTATTGAGAAATCGTCCAAGATTTCCTGTGCTTGTTGCTTTACATGAGCAACAACTTCTTCTCCTTTTCTATAATATATGTTGGTATCATCCAAGTTAGTCATTATAAACAGAAGAAGTTTTATCAAAGAATATTCTTCATTCCTATGTTTTCTATAAAAAGGCAACCACTCATCAAACAATAAAGTATAGCCATCAATAGCCGAGTTTAAGGCTCCTTTTATATTATGTTTTTCAATAACCTTTTTACCGTGAGTATCATCGGGTTGAGAGAATTTAGTGGATAATAACTTTATCGTTTTTTGAAGTTGTTGTTCTTGTACTTTATCCCTTTGTTGGCAGAGATAAGAAGCAGCGTATAAGACTAATCCCATAGAAAATAAAGCACCTTTATAGGTATTTACGCCATTGGTGGTGAATAACATCTGTTTTTCTGCCTCAATACCGATGATTTTAATCTTGTCTATATCTATAACATCTTTATTATAAGCAAGACAAGACAATTTAGTAAAGTATGGATGTAGCGAATAAATACTCTTCATCATGAGATTGTAGTCCATATCTGAATGAGCGCCATTATCTGCCTTATCTACCAATCCTGGCTTAGGAGTTGTATCTAACTCTGCCTTAATGGACTGAACAGCAAGATAAGACAATAAAAATGGAATAGTAGTAGGATATACTAACTGTTTTGCACCGTGAAAATCAAAACTTGAAAGACGTTCTCTTACACTTGTTGCAGATATGATAGCATTTGACTTATTCTGCAATCTATCTACTTCAATAACTTCAATACATTTTTCAGGTAAAATACTTTTTATTAAATAGTTATACCTGTTAGTAAGAATGTCTTTTGGTTCTGTTCCTATGAATCTTTTCTTTATGTTTAATGCAGGAGCAATATGCTTGGAAAATAAATCTAAATCTAAAGAAATTTGAGTGTCTGTTGCATCTGTTATTTCTTTTAGAAAATAAGTTGGAAAAGTAGTATTTGATATTTGATAATCACTTCCTTCACAAATGATTACATTTTTTAAATCTTCTGTTCCTTTAGTTATCATTCGTTTTCTGTCATCATAAGAAAACAGACTTCTATTTTCCTTAACTACAATAATATATAGATTATTAACTTCTTTAGCAGCTGTTTCTATCAAATACCTATGTCCCAAGGTAAAAGGGTTAGCATTCATAACAATTGCTCCATTCTCCCCTTCTCTTCTTAGTGAAGCAAGGTAATCGCAATAATGTTTTGAGCCATTACCGTTTTCTAAAAGTATTGCTTTATCTGAAGTTGCTAACAGTTTAAAACCTAATGAAGTGAATATCTCTTTATTTTCAGGTTTAGTAAAAACTCTTACAGTTTCTTCTCCATTATTTATAGCTTGTAGATATAGATGAGAAATGAGTTTTGTTCCCATTCCTGTTTCTCGCAAATCGTCTGTAATAGCTATGCATTTAATGACGTTACCTTGCAATCCTCCACCTCCAAGTAAAATATCGTCTTCACCTATAAGAAAAACTCCTGCATAATAATCTACTTCATCTAAACGCAAATCATTATCATTGAGGAATTTCTCAACTTTATTCTTATATGATTTAATGCTCAGTGGTATTGACCTTATTTCAAAGTTCTGCCCAAATGTATCCATTATATGTTATCAAGTTTTTTTAAAGGCTATTAACCTGATTAGCAAACTTGTATATAAAGACATTAATCTACTTCTGCAATTATCTTTAGATTAGTACGAGAAGGGTTGGTATTTGAAGAAACTGTTACATATTTTTCTACTCTCATTCCGTGAGTACCTTTAGAATCATATGTAACGGAAATGAGTCCTTCTTCTCCTGGTTTAATTGCTTGCTTTGGATAGTCTGCTACTGTGCAACCGCAGTTTGCAGCCACATCACCTATGACAAGGTCGTGATCGCCTACATTTTTAAATTTGAAACTGCCGGTAACTTTCTCGCCAGAACGGATTGTGTGAAAGTTAAGGACATCGTTTTCAAACTTAATAGCCGCTTGATTTTCTATAACAGAGACATCAATATTTTCCTTATTTTTTGAACAGGAAAACAATAGACAGCAAGCCATTAAAACCGCAAATAAATGTTTATTCATCATCGTTATCCTTTTTTACAACATCCAGCAAATACTCATCATCATTAATTTTGTGTATCTTGTTCTCTGTACGTAAATCAACCACAATTCTGTCTAATATACCATTGACAAACAAACGGCTTTTTTCGGTGGAGAACTCTTTGGATAGTTCTATATACTCATTCAGTGTTACACGCAAAGGAATTGTAGGGCAATAGATAAATTCAGTTATTGCCATTTTGATTATGATTATATCAATAAAGGCAATACGGTCCATATCCCAATTCAGTATTCTACTATCTATTAACTTGTCATATTCTTCCCAATGATTTATGGTATTGCGGAAAAGATTGGACATATAATCTTGGTCTGTCTCTATCGCATCGTCTATTTTCTTATCAAAAGGAGTTGATAATAGTTTATCCTTGCAATCGGTTTCCTCCCAATTTCTAAGCAAGACAATAACAACTTGACACAAATACTCGTAATCATCTTCCCATGAGAATTTCTTTTCAATCAACAACTCATAGAAGTTAGCATCTCGTATAATATAGTTTTTGAACAACTGAACTATTACACGTCTGTGCTGCTCAAAGGTTACCTCTTCACTTTGCATATAGTCTTTATAGGAATCTGAACCTTTGAAACGAAGAAATATTTGACGTAACAAATCTTTCTGATCGTGCCAATTAATATGCAAACGTTTGATAGCTTTAGTCAATTGCTCGCATTCAGCCATTCTATCAAAGACTGGATTTTCTACAAAACGATAGGATGGGTTCTTTTCCTCTTCTGTAGGACGGAATTTATTCTTACCTTCATCTATTATCTCCAAAGCAATGTCTTTTATCTCAAAGATAATCGAAAGTAAATAAACCTCTAAGTCAAACATCTCATCTATATTGGAAAACATCCATTTTTCTTGTGCTTCTATATTGCTTCTGCCGGCAGTATGATAGGCATATAAGGACTGTAGCACTTTTGCTCTTAAAAAATGACGATTAAGCATGTATCTCTTCGTTCTTTATATTTATGCAATTAATAAATTCACACCATAACAAACTTCTTGTTATGAGTCTGCAAAGATACTATAATTTATTTAAATGACGAAAAACACAAAGATTTTTTTATCTGCGTTACTTGATATACTAAACGAAACAAAGACTTATCGTTATACTTCAATTTTTGCCTGCTATCTATGTATAAACAAATTGTTAATTATTGTTTGTTTGAAGTTTATTCATCATAAAACATTATTCCAAAGGTATTTCTGCATGTTGCACAGACAGGGGCAGATCCTTCTGAGAAGTGTAGAACATATAAAGAATAGCAGGCTTTGAACCTCTGTTTTCGCCACGATGAATAGTATTAACCATTTCTACTACTACTTCGCCCTCATGTACCACTTTTTCATTACCGTCCTTATCAATAATAGTCAATTCGCCCTGCACCAATATACCAAAGTTTATCACAGGATGATGATGCCAGTCCAACTTCTGTCCAATTGGGAACTCGTACTTCATTGCTACTATTTCGGGACGACCTTCTAAATAGTTTGGCAATTCTGCTCCGTCCCAACTTCGCGAAGTGCGTATCAGTTCTTTTTTTATAACAGTCATACTCTTTTATGCTCCGTTTTTTTAGATATTTTCTTATCGCTGTTAAGTATGTTAAAAACATATAATACAAAATAAACGCAAGTCCCTTGCATTTATTGTCTTTGTTACCTGTTAATATAAAATAGAACGCCCAGCATGGTGTCTGACAAGGCTACATGTCTGACAAATGGGAAATCTTGTTATACTTCACAATGGTGTTATTTGTCTGTAAACTATATTAAGACTACAAAACAGAACCACTATTATTAGGTCTTATCATTCTGTCTTTTCAAGTCCGTTTGATAATTATGAAAAATCCTCCGTATCATTTAAGATAGAGAGGACTCTTTTGTTATTTTTTTATAAATATAAAAGTTACTACTATCCCAAGAGAGCAGAATATTGATAATTCTACTTAAGTCTTTATGCTTTATTGAATTTATCCTTGCTTTGCTTGCAGCGAGGACATTTCCAATCTGATGGAAGATCTTCGAAAGCTACTCCATCATGCTCTGCTGGATCATATACATAACCACAAATAGAGCAAACATACTTTCCTGAAGCTTCTTGTTTGGAGAAATTAATTTCGGCAAAAGTTGTAGGTACAGGATTATCTAAATCCATAACTCGTTTTGCTTCCAAGTTCTCGTAGCCTTGTGGAGTATGAGTACCCATATATACAGTTGGATGATTGCGAACGAACTCTCGCACACGGTTCATGGTCTCTCGAGCTGAAGTCAAATTATCAAAAACAACAGAGAGTTTATTCTCATACAGCGCCTCATCAACGTATGTTATATCGGCTTGAAACATATAGAAGAGACCCTCTTCCTCTGCAATCACGAGGCTATTTCCATTGGTGTGTCCTTTGGCTTTGATAAAATATATGCCATCGGCAATCTTTTGACTTTCGGGAAAATTATAATAAGGACCGTCGGTGAATTGTACGGGTATGATGTTTTGAATATCTTTAAGTTCTGCTACACCTATTTCTTCGGCATTCACATAAATCTTAGCATTCGGAAAACTGCGAAGTTCTCCAGAATGATCACTATGCTTGTGAGTAAGGAGTATCTTAGTTACCTGCTCAGGTTTGTATCCCAGTGCAGAGAGTGCATCTATATAGTCGCATATGGTCTTACCTGTATAAGCCATTGCTGACTCATTCATAACTTCCTCTGGAAATCCGGCTGGCAATCCTGTATCTACTAATATAACCTCAGAACCGGTATCTATAACATAGTTCTGAAGACTGCCACGATAACGGATATTTTTATCAAACTTATCTACGCCTTCTTCTCCACCGAAAGCGAAAGGCTGGGTATAGTACCCATCCTTTCGGAATTTTACTGCTTTGATAATCATGATTTAAATACTTAGAAAGTTAGAGTTTCTGTCAATTCCATCATATTAAAGAAATCAGCCTTAGCATCTTTCAAATAGTACATTACGCCGTTCTCACCATTTTCGCCGAGAGCTGGTTTCAAAACGGGCATCTTTTCTACTAACGCCTTGCCCACCTCGTGACGATTATCTTCTACAAGTTTGCATTCTATACGTAGTGTTTGACCTTTGAATGCACAGATTTCTACTTTCTGATTCTGGGCTATCTGATGTGTTGCATTAGTCTTACCGAATGCCATAATATAGATTTTATCCTCAAAGTAGAGCATTGCTCCATAAGGACGTACTCGTGGTTGATCTCCTTCTACAGTTGCAAGATAAAATGTTCCTGCTTTTTCCAAGAAATCGAAAACTTTCTTTACTTTTTCCATTGAATTAGTTCTTTTAATTTGATAATGAACACTATTGAAGAGATACGTAGTCTATTTATTGAGCAAGAATCTATTTATAACAAACATAAAACACGATTGCTCCTTACTTTTATTTGGCAAACGTTTTAACCCTTTTTTGTCAGTACAAAGTGATTTTATTACTTTGTCAGCAGAGAGAGCTTGTCTGCAATACGTATCACTTGCAATACTCATGCTTTAATTACATCATTGCTGTTAAGAAATTCTCGTATCCTAATTTATCTATATAGTTTAGATACTGAGCCTCCCAAGCCATATGGTCTTTCTCGCCGTCAATCCACTTATAGATCAGTTTTTGTGTAGGATAGTCATCAGCGAAGGCTTCTGCTAATTCACTCATTATCTTTATAGCCTCAGGTTGATAATCAGATTCTATTTGTTGTTTAGGATCATCATAGAAAGGAAATTCCTGAGTTGTCATTGCTTTCTGTAAGTCAGCAGGCTTGCAGCCAAGTTCTACTAAACGGTTTAATACTTCTTCAGCCTCATCCCACTCTTCTTCTGCTTCTTCTTTCCATTTGTCAGCCAATTTATTCCAACCATTCAAACGGCAATATGCTGAGAAAGCAAAATGTTGTTTACTATTTCCAAACCAAGTAGAACCAAGCTCGGCAAACTGTTTTAAAGCTTCTTCTTTTGTCATAATTGTGATTTTTTTTGTTAATGATACTATTTTTATTGTTGTACTTTATTAAAAGTTGCAAATTTATTGTCTTTTATCTGTTTAGTAAAATCTAATATAAAACAAAACTTGTCTAAAACAACACAAATCAAAAATAATCTGTATCTTTGCAGCCTAAATTAATTCATAATGTATAATTTAAAAGAAGGCTGGATAGCCATGCATGGCCAAATACCGACAAAAGACTGGGACGGCAAGATTTTCTGCAACCAAACAGATGCTGCAATCACTTTTCGCACAAACAAAATACAGGGTTTTATGGCGGCTTACACATTTACACTCGTCATCAAAGGCACACTTAATATTATCTATAACGATAAAGAACTGACACTACGCCCCGATGACCTATATATTTACTCACCTGGTATCCCCGTAAGTATTGTGTCGGCCTCTGCTGATTATCACGGCATCTGTTTGTTGGCTGATGAACACACCACTATAGAAATGCCAACTGTGCGTGACTTAGTAAATATCGCATATATTCCCATTGTGCAATTACATGAACCTAAAGTAACACTACCTCACAGCGAGGCACAACGTTTAGCCAATAAAATGCTTGAAATTATTGACTATCTACACTCCGACCATATCTACAAGCAAGAAATCTTGCGATTGCTCTATGGTGTTTTCCTGCTTGATGTACAGAATGCTCAGCAACGAGCCATCGTTCATAGACAAACGCCAAAACGTCTTGAAGAAATATTCATAGAATTTATCCGACTGCTACCAAAACATTTTGCAAAACATCATGATATTGCTTTCTATGCCTCTAAGCTCAACATTTCCTCAGTTTATCTTTCCCGTGTCGTCCGTCAGGTTTCAAACCGCACCGTCATAGATTTTATCAACCAAATGCTGTTAATGGAAGCCTCCTTTCTACTACGCACCACATCTCTCAGCATAACACAAATAGCTGACCGCCTATGCTTTGCTGACACACCATCATTTAGCAAGTTCTTCTCTCGTTTAAAGGGTATGTCGCCAAGAGAATATAGAGAAAGATAAGTTTTCTTAATGTTTGAATATTCTATATAAAGTGTATTAGTAATTTATATATTGTTTATTTCTTTTTATATTTTGCCTTAACAAAATTTTAGGAGTTTTTGGTTAATTCTTT
>R24__coassemble_1140_pt1 | contig 15244 bp, 3 predicted proteins | sample R24__metabat2_high_PE_045 | metagenome-assembled genome bin R24 | reverse complement strand
GATGTTTAGGGTGTAAAGAGTTGGTTTTAATTTTTTAAAACCAACTCTTTTTTTGTTAGATGTAAAACCAAGATTTAATTTCTTTTTAAATAGTCTTTTGCAATTAGAAAAAAAATATGTCTTTGTGGATATGGAAACAAAAATTTGTGAAAGAATAATATTAAAACGGTATTCAAATAAAAAAGTGGTGGTTGTTTCTTTTCAGCCTCTTTTTATTTTTTTTACTGGAACTTGCAACAAATTTTGTATCTTGTTGTCTGATAAGTGAAAGTATTGAATTAACAAGTAGTTGAGTTGAATGGATGAGTTATAGTAGAGTGATTTCTGTTTGTTGTGATGTTTGTTTTTTTTATGATAGGTTTTTATACTCAAAAAAAAGACAAAAAAACACGAATAATGCTATTGATTTTGTGTTGAAAATATAGACTTAATAATCTGATTATTAGTTTTTTATTTTTAGTATTAATATAAAATGAGTTAAAGATGAGGATTTTTTAGAAAAAAAATGTAACTTTGCAGGTTGAATTATACTGTATTTATCATTGATAACAATAAAACATAAATAAAATGAAAAAGGTACTTTTTAGTATTGTATGTCTTTTTGTAGGTGTGTTTGTTTTGAATGCTCAGCCTACATTGAAAGACCATGTAACTTTTGAAAATGGTATGCCTGCTGGTTGGACGGCATCTAATGCTCAAAATGTTGTAATTGACCAGGATATTCATTCTACCGGAGAAAAGAGTCTTTGGATGAAACCAAGTAGTTCGGGAGCTGTAACATTTACTTCTCCGGTCTATAACATCACTCCAGGACACAATGTGAGAATAGAAATGTCCCATTTGCCTATAATAAAGAATTCTACTGTAGGGGCTTACATAGAGGTGAAGACGAGTTCCAATTCAGAATGGCAGGTTTTGAATGATGGTGGTACGAGAATTTCGCCGCAAGACTTTGACCGTACCTATGGAGGTAATGAAGCGTCATTTGATGGTCTGTTCTATACATATTATTATTGGAGCTTTTTTGGTAATGTAAGTATTCCAAAGGCTACAATGATACAATACCTGACGGATACGAGTAATTACTATTACAATAAGTTTACTTGGAAGCATGCTGTCTTCTATTTGAGTAACATCTTGACGGCTAACGATAACACGTTTCAGGTTCGTTTTGTTATTCCTCAGACCACTTCTGCTAACAACGCGACAGGATGGTTCTTGGACGATATACGATTATTTGAATCCAATATTTCAAATGAGGATATTAGAGTTCCTCAGATAACAAGCGTTATCTCTGTTCCTAAAAACTATAACTTCCCTAACTGTTCTGATATTGAAATATCATTTAACCTGCAAGATAGAAATGGTAGTTTGTCAAATGTTGCAGACTCCTTGTATGTAGAGTATTATCTGCAAGGTTCTCCAACACAACTATATAGAGTTCCATTGGTCAATGTTATCAACACTCAATACATTGCTCATATTCCATACGCTGGTGTTGATTCTGTTATCTGTTGGCGTGCTGTGATAAACGACCATAAAAATAACAGACTGACATATCCATTCCCTTACGGGACTTATTTTAAAACAAAGTCAGTAATACCTTATGTAGGAGATACTACTATTACACAGACTGGAACATCTAATGATGAGATGATTTTCAAAACAGGTTCTACTGTTACAAGAGCTAAGTATCAGACAAGGTACAAGGCAAGTGAGTTGTTGAATGCTGGATTTGGTCCCGGTGTTCTTAGGGGTCTGTCTATCAAAGTAACCCAGGCAGGAGCAACAGGAGCTTTGTTGCCTAATTTTAGACTTAGAGTTGGAACCATTGCTCCTATGGATACAGTAAGTTCTCAGGACCCATACGCAGGGGTAAATGAGGTGTATAACAATCCTAACCTTGCTCTACCGGGAGAAGGCTGGTTCTATTTCCCATTTACAGAAGATCAATACATTACGTGGGATGGTATTTCAGACCTTATAATTACTTCTTGTTTTGACTCTCCAAATGTTGTTTCTTCATCTGTAACTAAGGTGGAATGTATTTCTACGGCGACAGGAGCAGCAACCAAGAGAGTGGAATTAGGAACAAGTGGCTATCAGGAAGCTTGTATAACACAATGGCCTCCTAATGATAGCCAAATGACAAAAAGGCCTAATTTTAAGTTTGATTTTGTTGATATATGTTTCTTTGAACATGATGCTGGAATAAGCAGAGATTCTATTATTAGCCCTGCCAATGCTGCAACTTGTGATAGTGTGGTAGCAACTACAGGCTATTGTATTGCAGGACAAAACTATCCTTTGACAATAAAACTAAAAAATGATGGAACAAGTGCTTTGGATACAATAAAAGTGTATTATATGCTTGATAATAACACTTCAAATATTCAATCAGCAACTTGGACGGGTCATCTTGAGCCAAATGCTACAACTAACTTTACTCTAACTAATGCATTCTCACCTGCTGCTGGCCAGCATAAACTTACTGTTTGGAGTGCTTTAGATTACAATGAAAATATAATAGATTGGAATCTGAGAAATGATACAGCACATTTCAATATTATTGTTTCAGAAGGTCAAATGAATGGTGTTTATGCTATAGGCGGAACAGTTGCGGGAGTGCCAGCAAATAGAACATACCAAACTTTTGAAGACGCTTTCTTTATGATGATAAATAGTGGAGTCAATGGACCTGTAAAATTTAAAGTAAAAGGAGGTACTCTATATGACAACTCAATAGTTTTCCCTGATTGTGTTCCTGGTGTTAGTGCTTTGAATACAGTAACATTTGAAAGTGCTGATACAAATAATAGAGCAAAATTTGCTACAGTAGCCTATGATAACAACAATGAACCAACTTCAACACTCCAACCAACATTTACTTTAGATGGAGTAAAACACTTTAAACTGAAATACTTTGATATTAAACCAACAACAGCATCTTCATTGATAAAACTCTCAAATCTTTCAGATGATATAGATCTTGTAGGTTTGCGTTTTGTGGATACTATTGTTTCTCCAATTGCATCAACTACGGATGCTTTGGCAGCATCTTATATCAATGTTGGAGCAGCAAACAATGTAAGAATAGACAGTTGTGTATTTAATTTCAAAACTGCTGCTTCCCATCCGAGAGCTATCTACATCAAGGGTCTTTCTCCTATAAATCCAAACACAGGAGTGAAGATTTTGAACTCAACTTTCAATGTAGGAACAAGAACAGTTATCTATGTAGAATATAACTCTAATACAACAATACAAGGCAATACCTTTGTTAATGGTTTTGAAGAATCAAATTATACAGGTCTTTCAGAAACAAGATATGTTGTTACTGCTATGAACACACAAAGACTCAACTTTGAAGCTAATAGAGCTATGTTAAAAGGATTGAGTGCTTTGTCGTTGTCTTTCGTAAGTAATTCACGTGTAGTCAATAACCAGTTAAGTATCTATAATTTCTCTGAGCAGTCAGTTGCTGCTTATCTAAGTTATGGTGTTAATTTGGTTTCAGGCTCTAATGATACTATAGCATTCAATAATGTTTATGGTAAATCTGTTTATTCATACGACAGAAGAGTTGTTGGCATAAATCTTGGAGCCGAAGGTCAAGAAACATCTAACAACATCTTTAAAAACAATATGATGGTTAGTGATGGGCATGGTTTTGCTCTCGTAGTAAAACCTACTGACTCAGAAAACTCTTCTGCAAGTTTTACTTTCTCAAATAATATGTATTACAAGACTACTTCTGTTCTTGGAATGCCTTTGTTATCTTATAATGGTGCAACTAATACAACAGAAGAATCTTGGCAGTTATACACCGGAGAAACATCTTCTTCATATACACGAGACCCAGTATTTGCAAGTTGGGATAATCTATATACAACTGTAGTTTATCCTTGTGGTCGTGGTGTTTCAATAAACAATATTACAAAAGACTTCTACGGACACAATCGTCCAACAAATGCAAACCCTTGTATTGGTGCAAGAGAATACGAAGCTCCAAGAAGTAACATACATGTTCTATCAACAGGATTGACTTCAGGTACTTTTGATGGAAATCAGACTTACAGTTCTTGCTTCTTTGAAAACGAGACTGTATTTGTAACGTTTATAAATTTAAGTAATGACACTATTTTGGCAGGTAATGGAAAGTTCAAATATAAGGTAGATAATAACAATGTTGTTTCTTATACTTATCCAAATCAAATCATACCTGATAGTATTTACACTGTAGAAATATCTACTCCTTTTAACTTCTCAACGACCACTGCTGATATATATTTCACTCTTAAAACTTGGTCAGATGTTACTGCTGATACAATAAACGACAATGACACTGCTTGGGCATACGTGAATTCATTTGCTCAACTTCCTGCTTTATCTCCAATGTCAATTAATATAGACTATGGAGCAACAGCAACGCTTAATGTTACTTCACAAGACAGTATTTATTGGTATTATCATCTTACAGACGAAGAACCTTTCCTTAAATCTCATACCTATGTAACAGATGCTTTGCTACATGATACTGCTTTTTACTTCTCTCGTAAATCAGAAATACCTGTACTGAAAATAACAGAGATACAATTTATTTCTGCAACAGAAGGACTTACTGACCCTATGCCAAGTTGGGATCTTGTAGCCAACAATGTATATGAAATATCTAATCTTGGAACAGGTGCTATAAATATGACAGGGTATAAGTTTGCATATGTTAGAGATACAAAACCGGGAACTCCTACTTCACCTAAGACTTTGAGTGCTTCAATGACCAAGACATATACTTTCCCTAACAACTTTATTCTTCAACCAAACACATCTGTGTGGTTGATAAACAAGGCTGGTACTTCTACAAACGAAGTCTTGTATATGTCAAGTGGTACAGGAGTTATAGACACTAATTCAGCAGGATTTTTGATAAAGGACAATACAGATAGTATCTTGGATGCTGTTACGATAAACTATGCAAACTTCCATAATAACACAAGTGTTCCTTCTTCTGCTTGGAGTGGATATGTTGTAACTCCTACAACAACACAACAAATATCTGGTACAACTCCTACAACTCACATTGCCGGAATAAGAAGAACAAATGTAAATGGAACAAATGCTTCTGCTTGGAATTGTGCTTCAGATGCTAATCCAATGACAATAGGAACATACGATGACAACTTAACTGTTCATGTTGCTAATGATTGTTACGGAGATAAAACAGTGTTTAATGTTATTATCAATGATCCTCCTGTTAATGAAATAGCTTTAACACATATTGAACTTGCCAATGGTTTAGAAGCAGAGTCTTGTGGATTAACAGATGTCTCATTTACTGTAAAAATGGTTAATATGGGAGCATACGCAACCACAACACCTATTCCTTTGGTAGCAGAATTATATGAAGGAGGAACAATGATTTCTACTTTCGCAGACAATTATACACCTTCTCTTTCTACAGATACAGCAACATATACTTTAAATGGTACTTTTGATGTAAGTGCTACTACTCAAACACGTGATTTTACTGTTGTAATTTATTCTAATCTTGCTATAGATACAATAAACTACAACGATACAGTAAGCATGACACTTACTTCTTTGCAAACACCATTGCCTCCTGTAACACAAAATGTGAATATTCCTTATGCAAGTTCAACAACTTTGACTGCAAATGGAGGAAGTAATAGATTGGTTTGGTATTCAGACTTAACAAGTAGTACTCCTCTTGCAACAGGAGACTATACTACACCTATATTATATGAAACAACTACATATTATGTGGAATCTTTGCAAAGAGAGGATGCTGTTGTGGAAGTAGGTACAGGAACTTCAACAACGGGAGCATCAGGAAATGCTATGTATCCTGGTCCTTTGAATGCAAAACAACAACATCTAAAAGAACAATATTTATATAAGGCTTCAGATTTGATTAATGCAGGACTGCAGGCAGGAAAGATAAACAGCATAGCATTCCATGTTGCAACTGTTACACTTGGTTCTGGTCAGACTGCTGCAAATCTTCAAGACCTAAACATAAAGATAGGTACAACAACAGGTAGCGTTCTTTCTGCTTGGCAGACAGGATTGACAGATGTTTATTCTGGTTCTCTTTCATTGACTGCAGCAGATAATGGTTCTTGGGTTACAATGGATTTTGATACTCCATACGAATGGGATGGAGAATCTAATATTGTTGTTCAGATATGTTTTGCTTCATCAACTTCTGCAAACACAGTCAAGACTTATCATTCAACAGCAAGTTACAATTCTACAATAGCATATAAACACGCTTCCAATGATGCTTGTACATTTACAGGAACAGCTACTGCAACTGTTCAACGACTTCCTAATGTAAGATTTGGAATAGATGATTATGGCTGTAACAGCGCAAGGACTCCATTGACAGTTAATGTTGATGACGCTCCTAATTGCGAACCATCATTATCACGATTTGTTTCTCCTGAAGGTTCTACAGTAGAGTCAGGCTTATCAACTCCAATAAGTGTTGTTCTACATAATAATGGAGGTGCGAGCCTTACTTCAGCAACTATTGAACTTTATATTGGTAATGTTGCAACTCCGACAGTTTCTTATCCTTGGACAGGAGACCTTGCAAGCGGAGATTCAGTAACAGTTCTAATAGATAACCATACCTTTACTCCTGGAGCATTAACTCTTACAGCAGTAGTAGTAAAAGACTGTGATAATATTCATTCTAATGATACAATAAGACTTCCAATAAATATATGTGTTGGTAATTCTACTTCTGTAACAACTTACACCATCGCTCCAAATTCTACTACAGCAGACTATCCTTCTATTTCTGCTGCTGTACAAGATTTGGCAGTGTCAGGAGTTTGTGGTCCTATTGTTTTCAATATTAATAATGCAACCTATACGGAAAGATTTACTCTTCCTTATATTAATGGAGTTTCAGAAGAAAACACCATAACATTCCAAGCAGCTAATCCATCGGCAATGCCAAAGATTAATGTAAATACAACAGATGGTATTCTGCTTGATAGTACAGAATATGTTATCTTTAAGGATTTAGAGTTTGCGACTTCTGGAAATATAACCCTTATGGATATAAATAACTCCAGAAACATAAGTTTTGAAGGAGTTAAATTCACAACGACAGCAGCAACAGCCACTCTTGTAAATCTAAGAGGTGCAAATCAAAATATAGAGTTTTTGAATGACTCTCTTTATGGAGGTAAGATTCAAATGAAATCTGATTTGCTTACAAGTACTACTAATGTTTCTTCTGGCTTACTTGTTTCTTCTTGTTGGTTCTGGGGCGCAAGTTCAAATTCAATAGCAATTGCTTCTTTTGACGATGTACAAATAGTAAAGAATACCATAAGACAACAAGCATCAACAGAAACAGGAAAAGCTATTTCGTTTAGAAAAGTATCAGGAGATTCTCGTATAGAAGGTAACAACATCTACATGGTTAATGGAACAAAGGTTCGTCAAGGTATAGAAGTAAAAGCTTCTAACTTTACAGCACTTTCTCCTTTGATGGTGTTTAATAATTCAGTATCTATAAAAGGGACAACATCTTCAAGCATCAACTCATTGGGTATAGATGTGGATACTTCTTCTTATGTTAATCTGTATTTCAATACAGTAAATATGGCTGCAAGTACTAATAGTGCATCATCTATTTCTCTTAAAGTAGGTAAAGGTTCAAGCAATGTTATAGTAAGAAATAACAATCTTGACAACTCTGCTAAAGGTTATGCATATTATGTAGAAACAGCCACTGTTGTCAGTCTTTCAAACAACAACAACTATGCAATAAATGGAACTAAGTTTGCTTATTGGGCAGGTAATATAGCGGACTTGACAGCTTTGAGGGCAGCAAACAATATGGATGCAAGTTCATTTGCCGTAGCTAATCCATTTACTAACGATTCTATTCTTGCTATCTTATACCCAACAGATATTGCTAATGCTGGTGTATCAATAGAAGGAATAAGCAAAGATATTCTTAACCGTAATCGTCCAATTGCTCCTGGACCAACAATAGGTGCATACGAGTTGATGCGTAATGATTATGATGCTGGTGTTACTCAAATCAATCAGCCTCTTGCAACTGTTGATTATATAGAAGGAGATCAAATACCAGTAAGTGTAAGAATTAAAAACTTTGGTAATTATAGTATTACTTCTTTGGATATTGTTGCAAAACTAAAACGTCATCAAGATGATGCTACTCCTGTTGCTACCCTACAAGAGACATTTACAGGTATGCTTACTTCAATGGATGAAACAGACTTTAACTTTACAGGAACATTTACGGCAGAACTCAATGATCCAATAAATGATTCTTATTACTTAGAAGTTTATACTATAATTGAAGACGATGAAGACCCATTGAATGACACTTCAAATGTTGCTGTAAAAGTTATCCCTGCATATAATCTGCAGATGGTGAAAACAGAAAACATAACAGAAAGATGTAAATTGTTTAACCAATCAATAACTGTTCAGTTTAAGAATGTGGGAGTAAAAGCAATTCATTCTACTGATACCGTTTATCTGACATACGAAGTAGAAAATCGTCCAGATATGACAGTAACAGAACAATTACATCTACCTTATACTTATAATGGAGTTACTTATGATTCTATTCAGCACAATGTTCAAATAGGATATACTTTCACTCAGACAACAGACTTTTATCCTTTAGGAACAAGTGATACAACTTGGAAAGTGCGTTCATATATTACTTTTGCGAAAGACCATATTCTTACAAATGACACCTCTAATTATATAACAATTAATTCACGTGTTTCTCCACCTGCTCCTGTAGCTTTAAATGATACAGTATTCTACGGAACAATAGGTTATCCTTCTGCTACTCAGACAGGACACCTTGCAATAAAATGGTTTACCGATAGTTTGCAGGCAGAGCCTTTCTACACTGCATCTTATAGCAACAGTTTAGGAGGTTACAACCCTTACACAACCGCTAATAGAGTTTTTGCAGATTCTGTTTATTATACACGTGTTAATCTGACAGGTACTTATCCTTGCGAAAGTTTCTTTACAGAAGTTAAGGTTGTTGTTAGAGATCGCCAGCCTGTAGATATGGCTGCTTTAGATGTAACTGCTCCTTTGCATACAACTCTTACTGACTTTACTTGGGCAAGCGGAGGTCAGGTTTCCCATACAAATTACGAAACGAATTCAAGTAATGCAAGTGTATATATGGAAGAAGATACGGTTAAGTTCCGTATAATAAACTATGGAACTCAGCCTGCTTCAGGATTTAATGTAAGCTACTCTATTGCTACTTCTGCAACAGCAGAACCTACGATAGTAACAGAAACTTGTGATGCAACAATTCTTCCTGATCAACAATATACATACTCTTTCATCAATCTTGCTGATGTTTCAGATCCAAGTAAAACATACAGAATACGTGCTTGGGTAGATGCTATTGATGACGCTACTCCTTTGAATGACACATCAGGATATCGTTTGGTAAAACCTCTTAATGGAAACACTGTATATCCAACCCCGACGGTAACCACAGCCTCTTCTTTGGATATAACCAGAGTTCAGTTTGTGAATATAGACAATTCAACAATTGCAGGCGATGATACTTATTCTAATTTCACACAAACTGTTGAACCAGCAATTCTGTTCAAAGGAATAACCGATACTCTTTATGTACAACATCAGAATGCTTCTTCTATGGAAGCAGGATTGTTCCACTCAGGATGGATGAAAGTATATGTAGATTGGAATATGAATGGAGTTTTTGAAGGAGAGGATACTACTCAGTTTTATAATGCTCATTATCCTAATTGGGAATTGGTTTATTCAGATACCGTTCTTCGTTCAGAAACAACCAATATCATTCCTATAACAGTACCTACTCAAATGCAGAATGGAAAAACACGTATGCGTATCATACTTTCACAAGAGGATAGCAAACATAATTTCCAAGCAAGTGAAACTAATATGACTATAGCAAAAGGAGAGATAGAAGATTACTTATTGCAGATACTTCCAATGGAAGAAAACAATGCACAGCTTCTTCGTTTCACTTCTCCTTCAGAGACATTCCAAACAGCAGAACAACAGACAATAAAAGTTATGTTGAAGAATGTCGGTCGCAACAGTATGACTTCTGCAAATATACATTGGTTTGTCAATGATGAAGAACAGAATGTTGTCAATTGGTCAGGTAATTTATCAACTTCTCATACGCAAGAAGTAACACTTGGAACTATTAATGTTGGACATGGTGAAACATCATTGAGAGCATACGTTGAACTTCCAGGAGATACTTATAATACTGATGATACTGTTTTGGCAAATATATTCCGTTTCAAAACATACGACATCACATACGAAGAAAGTTTTGATAACCAACTTATACTTAACAATGACTTCTATCCATATGAAGCCAATGCTGCTAAACCTGAAAACTGTTGGCAACTCGGAATACCAGATGCAGATAGTAACTCAAAGATAACAGAAGCTTATTCTTATCCTTACTGCTGGAAAACCAATTTAACGGGAAAATATCCAAAGAACAATATGAGTATTCTTTATTCTCCTGTATTTAACATAGAGTTGATAAAGCCAGATACATTATCATTTATGCTTTACAGAGCTATGGGTTCTGCTACAATGACAGTAGAATACTTAGACTATCAAGGTCAATGGCAGATTATAGAAGGCGATACAATAGAAGGTGTTCCTTCTGGTCATAATTGGTACAGTGGTCAAAATGGATTCACGGGAACAAGTTCTGTCGGTTGGACAAATGTAACTTATTCTTTAGATCATCTACTAACCAATATGGGTATAACGGCTCAATTTAGATTTATCTTTACTTCAGGTTCAGGAACAACATCTGATGGTGTGGCTATAGATGACTTCAAACTAATTAAGGGTCTTAGAGATCAAGATGCGGGTGTAACATACGTTGAACTTGCACCTTCTATTCTGCCTAACTATGGTCAGTTGTTCTATCCAAAGGTAACTGTTCATAACTATGGACGTGGAGATTTATCTAATTATCGTGTATGTTATATGTCTGAGGATATGCATATTCCTACTTGTGAGGATGTGTCTTATGGCGATAACGGTATTGCACCAGGAGAAGATACTATCTATACTTTCCAAACAGGACATTATCTTGATGTAGCAATGCCAGATCCATTCTCTATCGTAGCATTTACTCGTCTAAATCCTGTTGATTTATATTCAGAAAACGACACAGCAAGAGCTAACATCGTTATTGGACCATTGCAAAAGGATGCTGCTATCATAGCAATTGAGCAACCTACAGAGCAAATTGTTTCTAACGATGATGTGGAAATAGCTATACGTGTTCGTAACTATGGATTAGAACCTATAAGTCAATTGCCTGTATCATATAGTATAACAGGTTCTTCTCAAGTAGATGAGGTGATTAGTTTTAACCCTCCTCTATATAATGGTGATGAATACATCTATCGTTTTAATCAACGTTATCACGCTTCATACGGTTCTGTAAATCTTAAAGTTTGGGCAAGCTTGCCTGGAGATTATTATCACGATAATGATACTCTTTATAAACGTCTTCAAGGCTCTTCTTACACTCAAGACATAGAGGCAAGATATATTACCATAGATGATAGAGATCCAAACAGTATAGGTGTTCAACTTGCATTCCTAAATCGTTCTTCTATTGGTATTGGTGATATTACAGTAGGATACTACTACGATGGAGATATCAACAACAAGGTAGAAGAGACTTACAGACTTGGAAGCATACTTCCAGCAGGTGATTATGGCTATCATTATTTCACTCAGAAACTTCCTCGCAGAGTTTATCAAAGTATTTGTGCTTATGTTGTGGTTCCAAATGAAGTTAATCTATCCAATGACACTACTTGCACACTTATGATAGGCTATACTGACGGATTTGCAGATACTATCTTCATTGAGGAAACAGTGGCAGAGGATTGTCTTGTTCAACTTGTAGGACATAACAACGGAACACTTGGAGGCAATACTATGGTAACAGCTCACTATGTAATCAATGGAGATTGGGCTAATATAGTTACCCAAACATTTAATTGGGAATTTGATGAGCCAAATCCTAATATGCGACAATATATGACATTCTCTAATAGAATACCAAAATCAACAAATGGACAATATGACATTGTTGCTTGGTTAGATTATCCAAACGATTGGCATCATTGGAATGATACCACAAGAATCTATCAAGTTAAATCATTTGTCGGCTTAGAAGAAGTTGTTGCTAATGAAAGTGGATTTGTATTAGAACAAAATGTTCCAAATCCTTATGATAGACAAACTGAAATTACATTCTCTATACCTCAATCCGACAATGTTAAATTCTATATCACTAATACTATCGGACAAGTAGTATATTCTCAATCCGATTACTATCAAAGTGGTAAGCATACTATTCACTTTGATTCAAAAGATTTGCCAGAGGGTATCTACTACTACACAATGGAATATAGAAGAGAAAAACAAGTCAGAAAGATGATAATTGTTAGGTAGTGAATTCTACCAACACAATTCTTTACTAATATAATTTAGCAACTTCCTAACAAAAGGAAGTTGCTTTTTTTGTTTGTTTTCATTCTAATTATTTTGTTATTTGAAAATAATTTCATAATTTTGCAATATCAATAATCAAAAACAAACTACTATGAGAAAGGAAAACATATTATTTATCTGCTTAGTAATATTTCTGCAGACAAGTCTCTTCGCACAGATAAGCAATACAGCAAGTGTGGAGATAAAGGATTTATCTGATGTTTGCTATGCTAAGATGACTGATATTGCAATGGTTGATGATACTACGTCCATTTTGTTTTCAGAGATTTTAGAGAATAATTCATATAAGGAAATTTTTTCACTTGTTAAAGAAGGTAGTACTTTGGTTAGACAGGTTGTGCTTCAAGATTTTTATGAAGTATATGATATAGAAATATATGACAGATTTTTATTCTTTTCAGGAAAGAAAGATATGAGCACGGGCTTTGTTGCTTGGGCAGATGTAAATACTTTTTTTACTGTAGGAACTGTAAATTACAAAGTTATTCCAGAAACTTCAAATATCAGAAAAGTAAAGCCATATCTTACAAATACCAATACAGTTAATCTTGCCTGTTTGGCAGACGGAACTATGGGAGAGATGGTGCTTCAAGTTGAATTGTTAACAAATAATTATACCATATCACAAATAATCCCCGTACAAAACACAGAAACCTATAATGATATTATAGTTTATAATGATTATATAATACTTGCAGGAAATTATTATGATGGATATAGTGAATTAGGTTATGCTATAAGAAAATATGACAAAAATAATATTGCTAATTCTTTGACATATAATATTACATTTATCTGGAACACGAATTACGAAAACTATCTATCCTATAAACCATTGCTTGCAAAGACAAAGAAAGAAGACCATTTGTGTTTTGCAACAATAAATAAATATTTAAATTCTACAAATAATAATTATTTATTGCATGTGTATGAATTAGAAGAAAATTCATATTCTGCTATTATTCCAACTCTATATTTTCATGAAATAGATCCACAGCAGGTAGCAATAACCACTCTTTGGGATTTTGAATTACAGCCAACGACACTATATGAAAAAGGTGTGGATGCTGTATTGCTAACATACGATGGGACAAAATTTTCTCATGTATTTCACTTTGATATAACTTACACCTCACTTGGTTGTGATATTTTTTCATATCCTCAGAATGCATTCTTCTCATCATTGGAACTATATGGCAAAGGATATTTTGTGTCTATAGGACAGGATGATATAAGCAACAAATTTACTTTATGGGATAGGAATATATATACTCTTTCCAATTCTTGTGATATTTATTCTAACAGAAGTATAAATCCTTTTCTCATTTCATTTATTACACCAAGTTTCACAGATGGTATATTTTATCGTAGTGCTGTATAGGAACGTTCAGTATCAAGAATATATAAAAAAGATTATAATATAGAATGTAGTTATCAACGATAAAAAAAAGAATTATTATGAAAAAGTTATTATTTTACACAGTATTTCTATTTGCAATTGCAGTTGTGTCATATTCGCAGGATGATATTACCCGTCACTATTATTCCTGTATATTAGATACGAATAATACTTCTCCAACGCATATAGAGATTGAAAGTAGTGGATTAAATAACTATAGAGAGGATACCGCTAATATCTTTTATCCACAAGTATATAAGTACTCTTGTATTCCGTGTATAAGTATTTGTTCTATGCATTCTACCCAAGTTTTTGAAAGGGAAGGAGACACAATTTTTGCTGTAAGACAACCATATCATACAGATACAGTAATAGCATTGGATGGTATAGTATTTGTGGGACGTTATTGGCATGTAGATTCTCTTGCACGAGAAGGTGAGTTAGGATTGTTACATCATTATGATGTTGATTCTATGCTTTACTTTCAGATAATGGACAATAATGACAGTGTTATTTACCAAATAAGATATGACACAATCAATGATAGTATTAAATCAACCTATTTACTTGATAATCCTATGGCACTAAAGTATTCTAATCCCATGTCTGCATATCAGGTAACATTTGATAGTATAGTGTATTTGCAAGGCGATTTCTACGTAGTTGCAACTTATGGCAATTGGTTAGGTAGATATGGTATTAATAGGGTCCCGTTGGAATTAGCTATGGCAGGTATGTTTTGTGATACAAATGAATATAAATATCCTTTTCCGGAAGTACAATTCAAGGGAGATACTTCTTGGGTTAGTATAAAAGATCAGTATCATCTACTTGTTAAAGATATGTCTGATATGTCTGATATAACTGTATATGAATATACCAATCTTATAAGTATGATAGATATCTATCCGCGATTGAATACTACGGGATATATTTCAGGAAGTAGTAATATAGAGAATGTTGATAATAAGGAAATATCTGTTGATGTATTTCCAAATCCGACAAATAATGAAGTGAATATCAATTGCGGATATAAGATAAAGACTCTGCAAGTCTTTGATGAACAAGGCAAACGTTTGTTTGAAAAAGAGGTAAATGCCTATAACTATCAAATCAATTTAGAAAATTATCCAACAGGAACATACCTAATAAAAGTCCTAACCAACAGCGGACAAACAACCAAGAAAGTTATCAAAGAATAATTTTTATTGTTCATTTTCTTTAGAAGAAAATAGA
>R24__coassemble_1119_pt1 | contig 15456 bp, 13 predicted proteins | sample R24__metabat2_high_PE_045 | metagenome-assembled genome bin R24 | reverse complement strand
CGAAAACGGCGTTTTTGAAGTGTAAAAACGGCGATTTTAAATATGAAAACGGCGTTTTTTATACATAATATCGCCGTTTTTTCTACAGCAATTTATTTTTTAGTAATTTTGCAGTATGAAAGACACGCAGGAAACTATATTTTGGGGACATATTGTTGATGTTGTAAGAAACAGAGTGTTTGACGGCAAAATTGTTGTCAAAGGAGATAAGATTGCAGATATTGTTGCAACAGAAGAACCTTTGAAAGACGTTCCTTATATTCTACCGGGCTTTGTTGATTCTCACATTCATATAGAAAGTTCTATGCTTTTACCTCATAATTTTGCACAAGCAGTGGTTAAACATGGAACTATTGCCTGTGTTTGCGATGCTCACGAAATAGCTAACGTGTTAGGCAGAGAAGGTGTGGAGTTTATGATAGAAGATGGCAAGCAATGTGATTTCTATTTCTTTAATGGAGTGCCTTCATGCGTGCCTGCAACAAGTTTTGAGACCTCTGGTGCAGAACTAAACAGCGAAGATGTAGAAGAACTGTTGAAGAACGAAAACATAACTCATCTTTCTGAAATGATGAACTACCCCGGAGTTATATCCAACGATGAAGAAGTTATACGTAAGATAGAACTTGCACATAAATACAACAAACCTATTGACGGGCATGCTCCTATGCTAAAAGGAGACGATTTAAAGATATACTCTTCCTATAATATCAGCACAGATCACGAGTGTAACAGCATAGAAGAGGCAGAAGAAAAGCTATCCAACAACATAAAGATTCAAATAAGAGAAGGTTCTGCGGCGAAGAATTTTGATACGCTTCTGCCTTTGGTAGAGAAATACTCTGATAGATTGATGTTTTGTTCTGATGATAAACATCCTGATGATTTACTTCAGGGACATATAAATCAATTAGTGAAGAAAGCTCTACAAAAAGGTTATCCTCTTATTGATGTTCTAAAACTTGTAAGCCTTAATCCTATAAAACATTACAATCTTCCCTGTGGAATGTTGCAAAAAGGAGATAATGCAGATTTTTTATTGATAAATAATCTTGAGGATTTTGATATTCTTGCTACATATATTAAAGGAGAAAAAGTCTATGATAGTAAAGAAAATCCTAAAGATAGCATTCAACAGCCAACAAAAGCGATAGAATACAATAATTTTAAGGCAGAAAAGATAGAGAAAAAAGACATTGCTGTAGAGTATAAAGAAGAGAAAATAAATGCTATAGAGTGTTTTAATGGAGAACTATTTACAAAAAGAATAAAGATAGTCCCTAAGGTAGAAAATGGTTATTTGGTTTCAGACAAGGAAAAAGACATATTAAAAATAGTTGTCTTAAATAGGTATCATAAAGCAAAACCATCTGTTGCCTTCATTAAGGGAATAGGATTGCAACAAGGAGCTATGTGTTCTACTATTGCACATGATTCACATAATATAATTGCTGTTGGAGTTGAGGATGAAGATATTGTTGAAGCCATTAATCTTGTTGTAGAACATAAGGGAGGAATAGCTTTCGTGAATAAGGATGATAAAGACATACTTCCCCTTCCAATAGCAGGACTTATGGCAAACGAGAAGATAGAACAAGTGGCTAAAAACTATGATAGGATTAACAAAAAAGTAAAAACCTACACCAATAAACTGAATTCTCCTTATATGACTTTGGCTTTTATGGCTTTGCTTGTAATTCCTGAGATAAAAATATCAGATAAAGGTTTGTTTGATGTAACAAGGTTTTCATTTATATAAAGAATACGATATAAAAAACTAAATAATATGAAAAGAAACAGTTTAATTATTACTACACTACTGCTGATTTGCATTGTGTTTTTGTCTTGTAAAGAAGATAAATCTCCATTGATAGGAGCAGATAACTATGTTGTCTCTCAAAAGAATCCTCTCAAGAAAGAGAATAAACGTATAGTTTCAGTTTCTACACAAGTAACGGAAATTATTTGTGATTTAGGTTGTATGGATAGACTTGTGGCGAGAACAGATTTTTGCGATTATCCATTAGAAGTAACAAAAATACAAAGTATAGGAGGTGTAAGCAATCCAAATATAGAAAAGATTATCAGTCTTAATCCTGATGTGGTCATAACATCTTCTATGATGCCAAAGAAACTATTTGCTCTCTTGGAAAACGCTGGCTTACCTGTGATGTCATTCAAAGAAAGCAATGAGATAGAAGGAATGTATAAGGTTATAGATATATTAGGCAAATTACTGCAAAGAGAAACTCAAGCCGACAGTCTTATAAATGATTGTAAGCAAAGACTACAAAGAACTAAAGCTGCCTGCGACAGTATTCAAAAAGCAAAACATATTTCAAAACCTAAAGTATATTATGTTGTTGGCTTTGGTGCAAGTGGAGATTTTTCTGCAGGCAAGAATACTTATATAAATGAGATGTTCGCTTTAGCAGGTGCAGATAACATAGCAAAAGAAAGCATTAATTGGGTTTTTACAAAGGAACAGTTGTTTAAAAATGAACCTGATTATATTTTTATTCGTAAGGACGATGTAGAAAAGTTCTGTAATCTGTCTCCATATAATGAATTGAAGGCTGTAAAAGAACATCGTGTAATAGGAGTAGATGGCATGGATGCACAGACTCCACGTAGTATTTCCTTAATAGAATTTATATCAAAGAAGATATATGAATAAGAAAAATGTGTCAGAATTTTAGATTGTCAGAAATTTAGACTATTTTTGCAGAGTTATTTTTAAACAATAAAGCATATATAATTTTATGAAAAAAGCGTATTTTACATTTTACTTACTTTTATTTGTATCAATATTTGTTAGTAGTGCCTATGCACAAGTATCAGAACAGACTATTAAACAGAAAAGGGCGGAACTTTTGCGTCAAAGAGAGAATATGTCAAGTGAGGAGATAGAAAAAGAATACAAGGAGATGAATATCTCACGTGTTCCTGCTAAACTTGATATTGCAGGTGTGGAGAAAATAAGTGCTGAGGATAAAACAATAAAGTTCAGCAAGAAAGCATCAAACACATTGACTTCAATACCAGAAGATGCAATCTTTCCAATAGAGAGTGATGAGGTACAAGGAATACTTATGACTTGGTCATATACAACCAAAACAGTCAGTGGTAATCAAAACGCTACCCCTCTTTTTGATGGCTGGGGAATTTATGGTTACAGCAGTACTCTTGTTCCTGTTTATAGTGTTCCTGATGTTGCTACTAACAGCAGTTATGCAAAACTTTTTGGCAATCTTGCTAATGCAATACAACAACATACTCAAGTATGGATAAATGTTTGGTATGCTGATGATACTCTTACAATCAAGAACTTTATGCAAGAAAGAGGAACTCCATTGACAAACTATCGTTTCTTTGTACATCCAGGAAATGCTTTCTGGTTCAGAGATTTTGGACCTGTTGCTTTCTATTATGGAGAAGATGATGAGATTGGTTTTCTTGACCTTGAATACTATGGTGGCAGACCTTTGGATAATGATATTCCTGTTAGAATTGCAGAAGACTTAGGCTTTCCTGTTTTTACTTCAACAATAGAATATGAAGGAGGAAATGTTCTTGTTGATGGTTTAGGAACCTTATTTACTTCAACGGCTGTTTATGAAAGTAATATGGATTCTTATGGTCTGTATATTCAAGACCCTTCTACTCCAAGTCAAGTCTATGAACAGGAAAAGATACCTTTGACAACAAATCAAGTTGATGACAGTTTAAGATACCTTTTTAATCTTTCACGTCTAAAAGTCTTGCCATCCTTAACATATGACGGAGGAACAGGACACATTGATTTGTATTGTGATATGTGGGAAGAGACAGGTTTTGTTGTTTCTCAGTATCCTCAAAGTCTATCAAATTGGAGCGATGCACAGAAGGTTGCAAAAAATCTTGATACTCTTTTGAATATGGATGATTATTTTGGATGCAAATACTATGCTTCTCGTATTCCATTGCCTGCAAAAAATAATGGAAACTACTATTCATCACAATCAGAATACAACAGAGATTATACACGTTCTTTCTCCAATCATACATTTATCAACGATGGAATAGTACAGCCTGTTTTCTATGATTCAACCGCTGCAACCACTTCTAAGAGAGGTGATATAGCAGGTAATCTTGCAGCTTTGGAGATTTTGAAACAAGCATATCCAGGCTATACTTTTGAAGAGGTAGATGTCAGAAGTTTTGATGGCTTTGGTGGAGCAATACATTGCATAACAAAACAAATACCTGCAGAAAATCCTATAAGAATATATCATCAACCAATAAGATATATCAACACTGCACAAACCCAACCTTGGTATGCAACTCTAAATGCTTTAGTACAAAATCACAGTGGAATAGAAGTAGTCAGAATATACTACAGACATGCTGGTGAGTCTTCTTTCTCAGAGTTGGAGTGCGATTATTTGGGCGACAATATGTATATGGCAAACATTCCTTTAACACAAGAAGTTGCCAACGATACAATATCTTATTTCATAATGGCTACTTCCAACAATGGAAAGACAATTACTAAGCCAATGACAGCACCAGAAGGCCTTTATTCTTTTGCTTATGGTACTCAAGTAGAGGGAGTGGTTCAGAACGATGTCTATGGTAATGGCACAAATCTTTGGGTTTCACTTGAAGGAGTAGAAGAGAATTTAGACGGAATAGGAGAGGTTTATCCTAATCCAGCAGAAGATGTAGCAACAATAAACTTCAATAACTTAAAAGGAGATTTGCGTTACAGTATTATAAACCTTAAAGGACAAGTTCTTGTGTCTGACAAGATAAAAGTAGGAGAACAAATGCTAAGCATAGATGTTTCTGCTTTGAAACAAGGAAACTATTGGATAAGTTTCACAGATGGTAACTTTTCTACAGTAAGAAAACTTGTCGTTGTAAAATAAACAGAAGAATAAACTTTAAAAAATATAAAGAATATGCATTTAGGAATGCCCGAAATATTAGTTATTGCTTTGGTTGTTTTGTTGTTGTTTGGTGGAAGAAAGATTCCTCAGCTTATGAAAGGCTTAGGGAAAGGAGTCAAGAGTTTCAAAGATGGAATGAATGGCAAATTTGATGACGAAGACGAAAGTACTTCCGCTAACAAAACAGAAGAAAAGTAATAATTTTCTATTCTTTTAATCTATTATTTAAGAATATCTTGTGGAAATTGAGAAGACTTTTTGGGAACATTTAGATGATTTGCGAGGTAATCTTATAGGGATTTTTGTTTGTCTGGTTATTGCCTTTGTGATCTCATTTGTTTTTAAAGATATTCTGTTTTCCATTGTCTTCTATCCAACAGAAGAGAGTTTTCTTACTTATAAACTCATAGGCATAAAGCCTGTTGAGGTTCAGATGATAAGCACGGAGATAAGCACACAGATGATGACGCACTTGAAGACTGCTTTGGTGTTCGCCATCATTTTGTCTTCTCCTTATATAATAAAGAGTTTGTTTTCTTTTATCTCTCCTGCTCTGTATGAAAAGGAGAAAAAATACTCTTTTCGTCTAATATTGGCTTCTTATCTTCTGTTTGTCTTGGGTACAGCAGTTAATTATTTTATTATATTCCCTGTAACTTTTAACTTTCTTGCAGATTATCAAGTATCAAGTAAAGTGGTTACTCTTGTTTCTTTGCAATCCTATACTCAGACTCTTTTGATGATGACATTGGTGTTTGGTATTGTGTTTGAAATACCAGTATTAAGTTGGCTTTTGGCAAGATTTGGTTTGCTGAAACACAGATTTATGAAACGATATAGAAAACATGCCGTGGTGGTTATTCTTATTGCGGCCGCTATAATAACTCCTACCTCAGATATATTTACTCTTTCGGTTGTCTTCTTTCCTATATGGCTTCTGTATGAAGCAAGTATTCTGATAGTTAAAAGAGTGGGAGCAAGGAAGATAAAGGCTTAGTATCTTTTTTTATCAGATTGGAAGAAATAAGTTACGCCTATGCTGAAACCTCTCCAACGATAGTTGTTCCATCTTCCGATATTTACAAAGCCCATTATATATTTTGCGTCCAATTCCCAGTGATGGTTGAAGTCATAACCAATGCCAAACATATAACCGACATCTTCTTTGTGTAGATTGCCGTCTGCAAAGGTCTCAACCGTCTTGCTTACTCCAGCAGTGTAGTTCTCAGCATCTGTTGCATCGTTGTTGGTCCATGAGGTGTTACCGAATATTCCGTAGGTGAAGAAAGGAGTTAAAGAAAATATGAATCCTCTGCCTAATCTCTCATCGCCAAATTTCAGCTCCAAGGTTGCTTCAAAATCCAAGAAGTATCCATCCACATCAACTGAGCCTTGCGGAAAAACAGATTTGTATCCTTTCTTCCAAAAGTTGAATGTAGGTTTGAAGTATAGGTTATACACCAGATGTTTTTCACCTGCAACGCCTACCTTTGCACCATATTGTTTTTCAATATACTTAGGCTGATTTACCCAATCGTATGTTGCATTTACATTGATACCAAATTTCCACGGGTCTCTGCTCTCTTTTACCGTGCTAACCTCCATCTGAGCAAAAGCTTTACAGCACAAGAGTAAAGAAACTATTATTAATAAATACTTTTTCATCTGATAGCAAATTTTACTATCCTAATAAAGCAAAGGAATATAATTTATTTTGACAGAAAGCAACTCCTTGTCAAAAAAAGACTTCGTTTTAAGAAATAAAAACGAAGACTTTACACCTAAAAGACTTGGTTTTGCTGAAAAAAGATTAAGACTTTTTCGCAAAAAAAAACTTGGTTTTCGCAAAAAAAAGTTTTAATTTTTTTTTTTCTTAAATCTTGATGAATGTAGATATTTAGTTAATCTCTTGAATTACTCAGGGATTACTCTATGAGCCGTAATAGTTATTCCATCAGTAGTCATGATTAGTTCTGTTTGAGTAAGTTTCTTAATAGTTGAGATTGATTCTTGACCATCTTGTTTTACATAAAGTTTGTTCCCACTAAGATGCCACGTAAATTCACTCTCTTCTACTTCATCATATTCATAGTCATAGTGATAACTTGTTCCAGTCTCGTCTGTGTAGAATGTTACAATGGCGTAACCATATTCATCACCTGATTTCCAAGAGCCGATAATAAGAGATTTGTATTGAGAATAATCGTCATCATCATCTGAACAAGCAGAAAAAGAAGCAATAGTTACTAAACCTATGCCAATAAGTAATAATTTTTTAAGCCACTTTTTCATAATGTAAATTTCTTCCTTTGTGATTTCTGAAAAGGAAAGGATATTCCTTAATATCCGTTTATAAATTATTAAAAGAAAATGTGAAATCACATCCACAAACGTGCAACACTCTTTAAACATTGTGTGCAAAGATATATAATTTCTTTGATATGATAAGTATAAAAACAAGAATATTTTACTTCAAAAGTTTAAGGATTTCTTCTTGTGAGGAGATTTTGTAGCCTTGTGAGAAGTAGATGATGTCTTCTTTTTCTATTAGGGTGAGAATAGGGTAGTTGTTTAAGAATTCAATATTTGTTGTTTGCAGCAAAAGTTTTTCTATCTCTTTGTTCTCATCCAAAAGTATTACGGTGTTATTAGGTAAGGTAGGGAAAATGTCGGTAGAGAAGTCGTTGTTTAGCAGGCTTTTATCTAAGACTAAAACTAAAATAACATCTTTTTTGTTGAACTCATCTCTTGATTTGGAAATATCCACCAAAAGATGTCTTGAAGGCTCTTTATATGGGTCAATAACAGCAAGAACAAGAGAAGGTACTTCGTTTTGTAATTCTTGTAAAGGACAGTCCTCAGCATTGTTAAGGTATAGCATATTTATGTCTGCTTTAGTTTTTAACTCAGAAAAAGGTAATAGGTCATTTTTATTGTCAGAACCCGAGCTGATAATCTTTTTCTTTTCAGGTAAAAGTATTTTTCCATAACTTGTTACATCTTCTTTTGCTTCAGGAATGGTTACTGTTATGTTTGTTTTTTTATCTTTATTCAGTACAAAATAAGTCTCTTTGACAGTTACTTTTCCTTGTGAGTTGCGATTGCCTACTATCATACGATATTGTCCTTCAGGCAGGGAAAGTGTTTCAGGGAACTTGTCAAACTTAGGGTCATATTCATAATCTAAGGTGATGAACTCATTGTTTATAAGTCTTTGGATTGTGAATTGAGAATAGTATTCAGGTTTTATTTTATTGTTTATGTCATTTTCAATTACTAAGATAGAGTTGTTTTCTTCTTTTGATTTCTTCTCTTGAAAAGCATAGTGCCAAGAGTCTTTATCATCCTTTCTCCATTGACTTCTACCTGTAGCCCATTCATAGCGAGATTGGATGTTGAATGTTCTACATATAGCCACAAAAAGAATCTCTTTTGACTTAGGGTCTGACTCTTTAGCAGAGATAACACCTTTTGGAGAGATAGGAACATTATAATAGTTGTCTGTGGTGTTGATTTTTATATTCTTTTCTATCCAAGCGGCAACCTCATTTCCGTCTTTGAAAGGCTTACTAAAGTATTTAGATATAAAACTTCTCCATTTTGTGAGTTTCTCTAAGGCAATACGAGGATTGATGATATATTCTGATTGTTCATCTGCAGGGATATAGTTTATATGGTCAATGATTACCTCTGCTTCAAGGTCTCTAAGGTCTTTTTCATACACAAGTTCAAGTATCTTTCTGCTTAAAGGATTTTTGTAATCCAAGACCTTTTGAACTTCCTTGTAGTTGCCCCACGAGTTTTTTATAAGTTCCTTATCTGTCTTAGGAAAGGTGGCTATGTAAGCATTTCTTATTGAGTCTTCTTTTAATAAACGTTTATTGTTCTCTTTTACTAAATCCGCAGGCAGAGTCTCAATAGGAAGTTCTTTAGGTGGAGTGATAGTAAAAGTCTGGTCTTTCAGGTTATCGTTTGCTAAGGTTACATTAATAGTAGTAACATCTTTAGCCACATGAATTTGTTTAAACAGTTTGTCTGTCTTTACCCATACAACCAAATCTCCATAACCTGTAGTAAGACTTGCCTTGCCGTCTTTGTTTGTCTTTATCTTAGCCAAAGGATAATATTCAGCATAGTTGTAAAGTCCAAAACTTACCTGTGCATCTTTTATTGGCTTATGGTTCTTGTCAAAAACATTTATAGTCAGTTGTTTGGTAGGAGCGTAATTGCTAAGTAGATTGATTTTTGAATACTTCTCTGCTTCAAAGTTCTTTTCTTCTTTTCCATTATACTTGCCAAAGACAGTAGTATGCACCATCATACATCTTTTAGAAGGAGCGTCAAACCATCCGACATTTAGTTTTGCTTCTGGTTCGCAAGCACCTAAGAAATACCATTTGCCATCTATCCATACTTCTACCCAAGCATGATTGTCATCTGTGTGAGCCCAGCGAGGAGTATAGCATTGTCGTGCAGGAATGCCTACACTTCTAAGTGCCGTAACAGCAAAAGTACTCTCTTCTCCACATCTTCCCCACGATGTTCTTAAAGTAGCTAAAGGGGCTGAAGTTCTTCCGTCTGACGCTTTATAATTTACTTTCTCATGACACCAATGATTTACTTCCAAGGCAGCATCATACATAGAAAGGTTTATTACTCTGTCTTTTAGTTCTTGTAGCATGTATAAACGAGCAGTGTCAAGGTTTTCATTATTTACCCTATAAACTAAGACAAAATGTTTGAATATGTCTTCAGGTATGTTTTTACACCATGAGAATGTGTTTTTAGCTTCAATAGATGAACGCACCTGCTTGACAAAAAAGTTGGTATCATAATCTAACCTGTCATTTAGAGGCATATATTTATAAAGGAAGTCAAGATATTCTTTTTCCTGTTTTGTCAATACGTTTTGTGCTTGAATGGACACAAAAACCATAGCCATTATTAAGCAAATAATAATTCGTCTCATATCTGGTTTTTTATTTAATCTGTTTCTTTCTCTTCATCACTCTGTTTGACCAATAAGGCAGTACTAAAAGCCCTACTATTATATAAGGGTAATAAGTAAATAGCCTCCAAAGCAAAGCCAAGATACCTTGCAATCCTTCAGGAAGAAACTCAGTAAAGAACAGAGGAAAAGCAAATTCTGCTACTCCGCTACTTCCAGGAGTAGGAGAGATACACAAAACTATCCACATAACCAACTGTCTGCAATAGATTACAAGATTGTCTAACAAAGAAGATATATCAGTATTGAAAGCCATTAGCACAAAGTTCATCACCAAGAACCTTGAAGACCATGACAATACAGTAGCACCATAGACTTTAAGCCAATAAGTGAAACGTTTTTCTTTAAACTCTTCACTACTTGTAAGGATGTCATCACCTGTTTTTTGAAACTTATGCTCCCAGCGTTTTAGTAGTCTTGTTTTACCTAAGCGATAGAGAAAACCTCTAAACTTTTTAGGGTAAAAGAAGATAGCCACAAGAATAAACAGGGTGAGCAACATCATAAACGAATATCCTATAAGGAAGACATCTGTTTCTGCAAACTTCCAGCCTGCAACAGAAAAGCGAAACTCAGTGGCAAAAGCAGCCTGAGAGCCTATAAGGAATATTATTATAGGAGTGATTATAACATAAAACAGTTCATCCATAAGTGTGGCTATCATAACTATGGCAGTAGAACGTCCTACAGCAATACCTTCCATAGGTATTATGAACAAAGCAACGGCACTGCCTCCTATGGAAGTAGGAGTAACGGTAGAAGAAAACTCCCAGAGCATAATGATTTGAAAACATTTTTGCCATGATAGTTTTTTGTCTGATAGTAGTCTTAACCTATACATATACATAAACTCCCTGTTGCATTCAAACAAGAAAGCGATAAACAGACAAAGAAAAGAATAAGATGTGAATAAAGAAGCAAGGTTAGAGAATACCGACTGATTTTTAGAGTATTCTCTTGCTATCATAAAGAAGCCTACTCCCAAACCTATAAGAATTGCGATAATAATCCTATATACGTTGAATATCTTTAGAGGGCTGTCTTTTTCTTTTACCATAATTTTTTAGTTGATACGTTTTGTTTTGTAGCCAAGTGAAGAAAGTATTTCAGCTACCTTTTCTCTAAAATCACCTTGTAAAAGTATGTCTCCATCTTTAACACTCCCCCCTACACTGCATTTTGTTTTAAGAGTTTTAGACAAGGCTGTCAAGTCTTCTTCATTTCCTATGAAATTGCTGATAAGGGTTACTTTTTTGCCTGCCCTTTGTTTTTTATCTAATGATATTCTAAGGGTCTGCTGATTAGGTGGAAGAGTCTCTATCTCTTCTTGTAGTTCGTCTTCAAAAACAAAGTCAGGGTCAGTAGAATAGACAATGGAACTATTGTTCTTTTTTCGGTGATTCATATATTATGTTTTTTATAAGGTCAAGTATTTTCTTTTCACTAAGGAAAGGCTGTTTGTTCTTTTCATCTGGAACTATAACATTAAGGTTGCTTGGATTGACAGAGAATTTTAGGCTGTCTCCTTCATAGCTTATGCCTTCTCCATCAAGGTTTAACAATCCGTCTGTAAAGTCTTTTATCTCCACTTGTTTAGCCCTGAATGTTTCAACGTAAGGAGACTTATCCATTTGGTGAAAGAACATCATCTGCACTACTAATGGGGCAAGAATAATAGGAGGTTTCTTTACTACTACAACATCTAATAAACCGTCATTCAGGGAAGCTTTTGGGGCAATAACAGCATTGTAACCAAATTGGTTAGAGTTCATAAAGGAGATAAACAGAGCCTCTTTTTCCATTTTTTTGCCATCAACTATAAGATGATATTTCTTTTGTTTGTAGTTGAGAAAGTCTTTCAGAACAAGACGTAAATAGGTCTGAAATCCTCTTGTTTTGTTGCCTGTAAATTCTTTGGCAATCAAAGCGTCAAAACCTACACCAGCAACAGAAGCATATGGCATATTATTAAGATTAACCGTGTCTATGTTTAGAAAATTATAGTTGTTTATTACCTCTATGGCTTTTTTAATGTCTAAAGGTATATGCAGACAACGAGCTAAGCCATTACCTGAACCAGCAGGAATAATACCAAGTTTTGTGTCCGTATTTATCAGACCTCTTACGCAGTCGTTAATGCTTCCATCACCCCCTATGGCAACGACAGTGTTTATGCTTTTTTGTGCTGCATTTCTACATATCTCTGTAGCATGATGAGCATATTCTGTATAGGTAATAGAATAGTCAAACTTTTTTTTGTTAAGGTTTTCTTCTAAAGCAGGTTCAACTATCTTTTGTCTGCCTATGCCACTGACAGGATTGATAATAAACAAGACTTTTTCTTTCATACTATTTTACTTTGGTTTGGTTCTTGATTAGACGGTTGTTGTATTGCTGAATGATAGCCTCAGTAAGTGTAGTATGTTTTTTAGTTATCTGTGGATGTAGTTTGGATATATCTTTTTTCATATCAGGGTCAGTCTTTACATCAAACAGTTGAGTATCATAACCATCACGATATTTGCTTGCATAGTTGCCTATCATAACAATATATTCTCCATTAGAGTAATAGATATAATAATGTTCTTTGTTAGAGAATATGCTTTGACCATATGCAAAAACAGGTTTGTTCGTATGTAGCAAATCACATAGAGTAGGGTAGATGTCTATCTGTTGCATAACTAAGTCGGAGTTAAGCCCATGTTTCATCTTAGGAGAATAGAAGATGATAGGGATACGATACAAGCCTAAGGCTGTCCTAAATTCTTTTGTTTCAGTCAATGCAGAGTGGTCAGCAGTAATGATGAATAAAGTGTTATCATACCAAGGCTGGTGTTTAGCATAGTCAAAGAAACGTCTTATGGCATAATCGGTGTAACCTACTGTTTCATGAACAATAAGAGTACCTTTAGGAAAACGTCCTATATGTTGTTTAGGAATAGTATAAGGATGATGAGAAGAAAGGGTGAAGACAGTAGAAAAGAAAGGCTCTTTTGTTGTGTTTAAATGTTTAGCCATATACTGTAGAAAAGGTTCGTCAAATATACCCCAATTGCCGTCATAGTCTTTATTGTTGTTGTATTCGTCTTTGCCGTAGTAGTTTTCATAGCCTACATGTTTAGCAAAGACGTTAAAGTTCATAGTCCCATTGTATCCACCATGATAGAAGGCAGTGTTGTAATTCTCTTCTCTAAGTGTCTTGGCTATGGATCCTAATTCATTACCAGAGTAAGAAGAAGTTATGTAGCTTTCTTCTGTTAAGATAGGCATAGAGCTGACCACAGCAGGTATTCCATCTATGCTTCTTTTACCGTTAGAATAGCCTTGAAAGACTAATGAATGCTGAGCCAAAGAGTCTAAGAAAGGTACATAAGAAGTCTTGGTTTTATTATATGTAGAAAAGTATTCTGCAGCATAACTTTCTATAATGATTAGCACCACGTTGGTTTTGCCTGCTTGCAGAGGTTCTGTGAAAAGACTATCAGCCCACACTTCATTATTTGCCTGCTGAATAGGGTTGAAAATCCTTGCAAGTTTATCGTCTTTAAAGTATTGTTTTGGTTCAACTCCTTTTTTTCCTATGGTACGATAAAGAGTATAAGGAGTGTTAAGCACAAGAGCAGTGTTTTGAGTAGTAGTGTAGTTGCTTGCTTCCAAAATTCCCATAGGTCTATATTGCAAGCCCCCTCTTTGAAGCACGAAAAGTAGTACAACTGAAACAACAAAAACTATGCTTTCTTTTACAAGTGTTTTGCGTGTTAAAGTACTGATAGATGTGGCTAATCTTTTGCTTATTTTTCTGTCTATAAAGACTATAAGAACATTTAAGATAATAAATATTAAGAAGATATGCCAATAGTCTCTTATGAACTGAGGGATAAGGCTATTGAAATCCCCTCCAACCCCTAAGTAATTGAAAATGTCAAAGGTTAGTCTCTTGAAGGTGAAACGGAAATAACCACAGTCTATAAGGTTACATATAAGTATAAACTCCACACCAATAAAATACAATACTGAAAGACATATTCTATACCATTTTTTAGTCTTTATAGGTAGAGGCAATAGGGCAAAGAATAGGTAAGGGGCAAGAAACACACTAAGGGTGGAGAGTCCAAAACGCAGATTACCAAGGCTTATCCTGAAAAAACCACCCACACTATCTACACAAAACAGAGAAGAGTTTAGTAAGTAGAACACTATTTGCGTTATAAGTAAATACGCTAAGGCAAGAAGGTATCTGAATAATATTTGTTTATAGAACAGTTTCATATCTTTTTATTTTTTAACAGGTTTATACATTGACTTTTGCAGGATAATGCTGTTGTCGTTTATCTTTATTAAAGAATCAAGGCTTATCTTGTTTTCTTCCATATATTTTTCCACTATCTTGTAGCCTATGTAGTTACCTACTCTTGCAGGCGAACCACTTAAGCCCTTGCTTTCAGGACCTATGGAGATAAGACCTAAGTATTTGCTTCTGTCGGTGTCATACAACAGTTTAGACTGTATGATATAAGCCCAGATATTTGCTTCGTTTTTTTCGCACCATTGCCACTGAACTGAACTATAAGAAAGGATAGTATTCAGGGCATAGTTTGGCAATAGTTTATGAACAAAATAACTCAACTTTCCGTCTTCTATTATGCAGTCAAGTAAGGATGCATTACCTGAAAGACTTTTGAAAGGTATGTTGAGAAAGGTCTTGTTAAGCAGATACATACGCATAAAGTCGGGAGCGATAAAATCCTTACCCAAGCTTTCTTTCATATACTGAGGATATTGGGTGTAGTAAGGATGAGAGTCTAACTTGTTTAAAGCATAGACATCTAAGGCAATAGCAAAATAAATAGTGTCGTTCATATATACTCTGTTAGCATAGCCGTAGGAGTAATCAGCAGGACCAAGAATAAAAGTGTAGATATTCTTAGCAAGAGAGGTGTTAGGATAAATATCTTTTAGACGAGCAAAAGCCGAAGTCAAGTCTGTTGCGAGATAATCAATATTGGCAAACTCTTTTTCTACTATGTTTTGAGCCTTTTGCATTTGAGTATCGCTAACCATTTGAATAAGCATAGAAAGATATTCTTTATCACTCAAAGGTTGCTGAAACATATAAGGATATTCCTTTTGCAAGTCTTTTAAGTGTTCTTCTAATGTGGTCTTAGGAGCAGAGAACAAAGCCCTGTCAAAACGCTTAAAACTAATGGTTTCTTCTACATTGTTGTTATAGAACTTTTTGACCGCTTTATCGTCTTTTTTACACGAGAACAACAAAGCACAAACCAAACAGATTATTAGTATTTTTTTCATTTCTAAAAAACAGAATTATTAACCTGCAAAAATACAAAAAGATTTTGAGATATTAACAAAAAATCAAAGGGACTTGTAAGTCTATGATTTCTTTGGAATGAATCTTGACGACGCCTATAGGAATATAGTTGTCGTCGTCATCTTACAAAATTAGGTGCTTACATATATAAGTACCTAAAAAATAGTATAATATAAAGAGTGTAATAG
>R24__coassemble_1095_pt1 | contig 15692 bp, 13 predicted proteins | sample R24__metabat2_high_PE_045 | metagenome-assembled genome bin R24 | reverse complement strand
AACAAAATAATATTGTAATTTTGTAGTTTTAGAAAAATAAACACTATAAACATCTATATAATGATAAAGAAAAGAATATTAGTAACGGGGGGGGGCAGGTTTTATAGGTAGTCATTTGTGTAAAAGACTATTGAATGAGGGCAATGAGGTTATTTGTTTAGATAATTTTTTCACAGGGAGTAAAAGGAATGTTGTTGATTTAATTGGCAATCCCTATTTTGAGTTGGTTAGGCATGATGTTTGCACACCTTATTATGCAGAAGTAGATGAAATATATAATCTTGCATGTCCTGCTTCTCCAATACACTATCAATATAATGCAATAAAAACAGTAAAAACATCTATCGTTGGAGCCTATAATATGCTTGGCTTAGCAAAACGAGTAAATGCTCGTATCTTGCAAGCCTCAACAAGTGAAGTGTATGGAGATCCAAAGATACATCCACAAGTAGAAAGTTATTGGGGAAATGTTAATCCTATTGGAGACCGTTCTTGTTATGATGAAGGGAAACGTTGTGCGGAAACTCTGTTTATGTCTTACAGACACCAAAATAATGTAAAAATAAAAATCATTCGTATCTTTAATACTTATGGACCAAATATGCATCCGCAAGATGGTAGAGTGGTAAGTAATTTTATAGTACAAGCATTACAGAACAAGGATATTACAGTTACGGGTGATGGATCTCAAACACGTAGTTTCCAATATATAGATGATTTAATAGAAGGTATGATTCGTATGATGGGAACTCCAGAAGACTTTATAGGACCTGTAAATATAGGTAATCCTCACGAGTTCTCTATTATGGAATTAGCCCAAAAGGTGATTGAACTTACTAATTCAAAATCTAAAATCATTTATGTTCCTTTGCCAAACGATGACCCTACGCAACGAAAGCCGGATATTACTTTGGCAAAAGAAAAACTTAATAATTGGCAACCAACTATTCAGTTAGAGGAGGGCTTGAAAAAGACCATAGAATATTTTGATGGACTCCTTAAAGAAATGAAGACTTTGTAAAAGGAATAAATGTTTTTGCAATGAAAGAGTTTAATACACCTATATTATTTGTTATATTTAACAGAAAACAAACAGCTGAAAAAGTTTTTGAAAAAATTAGAGAAATAAAGCCTAAAAAACTTTATGTTGCAGCAGATGGTCCAAGAAAGAATAGACCTGATGATATAGAGAAATGTAAGCAAACAAGAGATATAATAAAGGTTGATTGGGATTGCGAGTTGAAGACTCTTTTCAGAGAAGAAAATGTAGGTTGTGGAAGAGGTGTTAGTGGGGCTATAAGTTGGTTGTTTGAGAACGAAGAAAAGGGTATTATCTTGGAAGATGACGTTTTGCCAAACAGTGATTTCTTTGCTTTTTGTGATGATTTGCTTGAAAGATATAAAGATAATGACAAGATAAAAGCTATATCAGGAAATAACTTCAGTATAAATCCTAAAGATAATAAAGCTTCTTATTGGTATTCTTCAATTTTACATGTTTGGGGTTGGGCTACTTGGAGGCGTGCTTGGAAAGATTATGAATTTGATTTAAGTAAATTCTCCTCTAAAGAACTAAAGCAGATGTATGAACCATATAATGTAGGTTGTGAAAGCAAACTCTATTGGCAATACCGAGCAAATCAAATGCGAAAGCATAGCGTAGATACTTGGGATTATCAGGCTATGTTTTGGGTATGGAGAAAAAATGGTTTGTGTATTCAACCTGCTGTTCCTTTGGTTACAAATATAGGAGTGGAAACAACAGAAGAACAAACGCATAGTTTTGCTTCCTCTAAAGATATGGTGCATGCGAGCAAATCCTTATTGCCATTGGTTTATAATGATGATGTAAAGCAAGACAAGCAGGCAGATAAACAATACCATACAAAGTATAACAAAAAAGCACTCTGGAAATATCCTTTGTTAAATCTTAGACTAATGTTGAAATAAAAGATTATTATTTTAAAATAACTATTACATCTTTTTTCTAAGGAAAGATGTGATGGTTTGTGTTATTTGTTGTCTTTCTATTTTTCTCAATCCAACAAAATACATAAATGTAAGGCATGCAGTCAAAACGCCTAAGGTAACCAAACACGAAAGTAAAAGGTTATTATCTATAAATAAGGATGATTGATTTAAACAAAATCTGTGTACTGCTAAGATAAAACAAGAACAGATAAAGCAGGGAAGAACAACGTTTTTAAAGTATTCCCAAAGGTTTAAGCCGACTATTCTTTTTGCTATAAGGCTACAAACAACAAAACCTAAAACATCAAATAATACAACAAAAACAAAAACATAGTGATATTGATTACTGAACTTTAAGAAGTAGTAAGAAACTATTAACGGCAAAATCAAGCAAATACTATCTGCTATTTGGTAGTATTTTAGTTTGCCTTCTGCTTTGAAAAGTAAGTCTAATTGTTGTTTAAGAACTCCCACTAAGGTATTTATCATTAGTATCTGAATAAAAACGAGGGAATAGTCGGGTATATAACCTAACCACAACCTTACAATAGGTTGGGTTAAGAACAAAAGCGGAACAACCATAAGAACATCTAAGGCAAACATAATCTTTGAGGAGAGGAACATTGTAGAAAACATTTTTTCTTTTTCATTAGAAGCCCTAAGTTTTGTAATGTAGGGATTAACTACAACAGTTATGTTATTTAGAAACATATTGACTGCACTTCTCACTTGATAGGCAACACCGCGAGCAGCATTAAGAACCGTGCCTCCAAAAATATTCAGTATAAGATTAAGTCCATTTTGAGCAACAGTAAAGGCAGAATTACCAAAGAATTGCCAACCAGCAAAAATTACCATGTGTCTGAATATTTGTTTATCATAAACTTTTCTGAGTTTGCACTCTTCAAAGTGTTTATTACAATAAACAAATGTGGTAACTCTTATGGATAGTACAACAATAAAAAGTAATATGCCATATACTATTAATTTGTCCGTCGCAAACAGAGGTAACAAAAGAACGATAAGCAACTTTAATATACCATCTATTAAAGAAAGTATTGCATAAACATCCATTCTTTCATTTGCAATAATGACGGCATCATAAGGAGTTGTTATTATTCCAAGAATAGTAGAAACAAGAGAAAACTGGAAGACAACTTGAGCTGCAAACATTCTATCGGCAGGTATATTCGCTTTGAAGTTTAAAAAGCATAATCCCACAAACTCAACACAGATAAAGAACACTAATGCTATAAATAAGTTTATATATATGCTTGTGTTAAAGACAGTGGAAAGTCTTTCTTTGTTCTTCTCCCCTAAAGAGTAGTTTAAAAATCGTTGAGTGGATGAAGTGAATAACACTTTTAATGATTCAAACATTGCCACAACACTTCCAACTAAAGAAAATACTCCGAAATCATCTACACCTAACTCTTTTAATAGTACTCTGGAAGTATAGAAGTATATAATAAATAGAACAAACATTCTGAAATACATGAATGCGGTGTTCTTTACTAATATTTTACCGTGAGAGTCTTCTTTCATATCTACAATAGTAGAGATTTCTTTTGTTGCTTAGGGTTTATAGCCATTTTTCTTTTTTATACCAATCGATACATTCTTCTACACCTTTGGTTAGGTCATAGTCAGCTTCAAAGCCTAAATCTTTCTTTAAATTCTCAATATCGCAATCCCAATTTCTTGCTGCAAGAAGATTATACTTGTCTTTGTTAAGTGTAAATTGTTTTCCGATTAGTCTTCCGAAACTGTCTAAGCAAGAAGAAATAACTTTTACAATCCACAAAGGGAAGCGGATAGAAATAGTCCAAGTGCTAAGAACTTTTTTAGTTATTTCAGAAAATTCGCTATCTAAATAAACATTTCCATCACTGATAAAATAAGTGTTTCCTGTCAGTTCTCTGTTTTCTGCAGAAAGGATACAAGCTTTGCAAAGGTCCTTCGAATAAATAAAAGTTAGTCTTTGCTTAGGTCTGCCAAGTGTAGCATCTATATGTGATTTTATTGTTTTAAAATAAACAAAATAGTCTTTCTCTCTTTCTCCATAAACGCCAGTAGGACGCAAGATGATATAATTGTTTTTACAATTCTTGTTTATATATTCTTCTGCCTTGAGTTTGCTTTTGCCATACATGGTATTGGGATGATTTTCATCGCTTACCTTAGCTTGAGTAAAAGGATTTTCTCCTGCTGGTCCGTGTGCTGCAAAAGAGGACATATAGATTAGTTTGCAGTCTAATTCTTCTAAAGCATCTACAATATTCTTTGTATAAGTAAAATTGACTTTATCAAATTCTTTTTGTGATTTAGCCTTGGTTAATCCTGCAAGATGAAAAATGGTGTCAAAATCTTGCTCCTGTAATTGTTCTTTCAAATGGTTGGGATTGTTGTAATCCAAATCAATAAAGCTTAATCTTGTGTCTTGAAGATATTTTTTACTTGATGTTTGTCTTATTCCTGCCCACACTTCTATGTCTTGCTTTTGTAGAAGCATATCACATAATGTGCTACCAATAAAGCCACTTGCTCCTGTTACTAATACTTTTCTCATGATCTTTTTTCCTTATACATTTTTTATATATGCTCTCCTTCTTATAGCTATCCTGCTGTCATATTTTGTCCAGACCTGAGAAGCTTGATTTGTTTCTAATTGAGGGTTCGCAATAGCCATCTTTGAGCCAAGTTTTATGTAGTTTTCATTCATCTTGGCATAATAAATAGAATGAACACCCTTGTTTTGCCAATCAGGATCAACGCCATTGAGATATAAGTCTATATAATCATAGTTTTTAAGAGCTTTAAGAATATGATACCAGCCAAAAGGGAACAGACGTCCTTTGGCTTTTTGTAATGCTCTTGAAAGAGTTGGCATACTTATTCCAAATGCCACAACATCATCCTTTTCATCAACAACAAGACAAATAAGTTTCTTATCTACAAATGGAAGATACTGCTTTATATAATAATGTATCATTTTATCTGTCAAAGGGACATAACCATATAAGCCTGAAAAAGCTTTATTTAAAGTAGAAAAAATCTTATAACCATAACGTTTTGCAAGCTCACTCTTCTTTAATTCGGGTACTATTCTTAGATTATATTTTTCTGCAATAAGGTTGTTGATTCTTGACATCTTTTCTGGGATAGGTTGCGAAGCAGGTATCTCGTATTGAACCCAATCAACCTCCTTTGTAAAACCGAGTCTTTCTAAATGCTTGGGATAATAGGCAGGATTGTAAAGAGCTGCCATAGGACAAAGAGTATCAAAACCATCAACCATCATTCCTTCTTTATCCATATCAGTAAATCCCATAGGTCCTACGATTTTTTCCAAGCCTTTTTGTTTCGCAAATCTTTCTAAACATTGAAACAAAACACCTGAAACTTTTTCATTATCACAAAAATCTAACCAGCCAAAACGTAAATATTTTCTTTCCCATATTTTGTTAGCTTTGTTGTTTATTATAGCACAGACTCTTCCTACAAGTTTGTTGTTGTCAAAGGCAAGAAAAATTCTAAAATCACACCATTCCAAAGCAGGATTTTTTTTAGGATTGAAAGTGTTTTTTTCATCAAAGTATAAAGGCGGAACAAACATCTTGTCGTCTTTTAACAACTTGTATGGAAAGTCTAAAAATTGTTTAAAGAGTTTTTTGTCATTAAATTTCCTCGTGATGTTATCAAGATAAACTTCTCGTATTGTAATGTTACTCATTGTAGAAACAAATTTTATTTTGCAAAAATAAAAAATTATTTTGAATAAACTATTCTTTACCTATTAAAAAAATATATATCTTTGCAAAGATAAAATAACTGATATGAAAGAAGCTCGTGTGATAAGAAGTAAAGCACCTTTGCGTTTAGGTCTTGCAGGAGGAGGAACAGATGTTTCACCTTATAGCGATAAGTTCGGAGGATTAGTTCTAAATGCAACAATAAACCTGTACGCATACTGTACTATAGAGGAAACATTTAATAATACCATAGAAATATATGCAGCAGATATAAAAGAAAAAGTAGTTGTCCCATCTCAAAAATCATTAGCAATAGACGATAAACTCTCTTTAGGAAAAGGAGTTTATAACAGGATAGTAAAAGATTATAATCTTCCTGCACTTTCTTTTAAAATGACAACATATTCTGATGCTCCAGCAGGTTCTGGTTTAGGTTCTTCTTCAACAATGGTTGTTTGTATATTGAAGGCTTTTGTTGAGTGGTTAGAACTTCCTATGGGGAACTACGAAATAGCAAGACTTGCATACGAGATAGAGCGTTTAGATTTGCTTCTTGCAGGAGGTAAACAAGATCAATATGCTGCTGCCTTTGGAGGGTTTAATTATATGGAGTTTCTTCCTAATGATATGGTCATAGTTAATCCATTAGGGGTGAAGCGTTGGATAAAAGATGAATTGGAGTCTTCTATGATTTTGTATTATACAGGAGCTTCACGTTCTTCTGCTAAAATCATAGATGAGCAAAAATCTAATACAGCAAAAGGTGATGATAAAACTCTCCAATCTCTCCACAAGATAAAACAGAGTGCAAAGGATATGAAGCAATGTCTTTTGTATGGAGACATAAAAGGCTTTGCTGATATAATGCGTCAAGGTTGGGAAGACAAGAAGCGTTTAGCGAAAAGTATATCTAATTCAATGATAGACGAAATAGTTGAATTAGCATATAGGCAGGGAGCCCTGGCAGCAAAGGTTTCAGGTGCTGGCGGTGGAGGATTTATTACTCTTATAACTAATCCTGAAAACAAATACAATCTTATTTCTGCTTTAGATAAATTAGATGGAAGAACAATACCTTTCCAATTTACTGAGGATGGAACTCATTGTTGGTATATAAAATAATCTTTTTCTATGACAGAAGCAATTATTCTTGCAGGAGGCTTAGGAACACGTTTGAGAAGTGTTGTAAATGATAAACCAAAATGTATGGCTGAAGTAAATGGAAAGCCTTTCTTGTATTATTGGTTGCAGTATTTAGCTCGTTTTTCTTTTAAAAGAATAGTACTTTCTTTAGGGTACAAATCAGAAATGGTAATATCCTGGATAGAAAAAATAAGGGATAATTATGATTTTATAATAGATTACGTTGTAGAACAAGAACTTTTGGGGACGGGTGGAGGAATAAGACTTGCTCTTAATAAGACTTCAACTGATGATGTGTTTGTTATTAATGGAGATTCTATGTTTTTAGCAGATTTGCAAGACTTGTATAATAAGTATTCTCTTGTGAATTGTTCGGTGGCTCTTGCTTTAAAACAGATGAAAGATTTTTCTCGTTATGGTAAAGTAACCATAGACTCTAACAATCTTATCACTGATTTTGCTGAGAAAAAATTTTGTCAACAAGGGCTTATAAATTGCGGAGTATATGTTTTGAACAAGAAGAAACTCAATCTGAAATCTTTTGAGCAAAAGTTTTCGTTTGAGAAAGATGTTTTAGAACAACGTAACGATATTTACGGCTTTGAATACGAAGGATATTTTATTGACATAGGCGTTCCTGAGGATTATCATAAGGCACAAAAGGATTTTTCTCTCTTGCCTATGTTCAAGTAGCAAAGACAAAATAATTCTCAAACTTGTTTTTAAACAATAAAGAAAATGAAAAAACGTTTCATTAATTGACAAAATAATTTATAACTATGGATATAACTGAACTTAATAGAGAAATAGAAAGAGAAAGTGCTTTTGTTAGGGTAATAACAGACGAGATAAGCAAGACCATTGTTGGACAAAAGAATATGGTAGAGCGTTTGCTGATAGGACTACTATCTGATGGACATATTCTTTTAGAAGGTGTGCCGGGATTAGCAAAGACATTGGCAATATCTTCTTTAGCAAAAACTATCAATGCAGATTTTTCACGTATTCAATTCACTCCTGATTTGTTGCCAGCAGATGTTGTGGGAACGATGATTTATAATCCCCAGAAGAGTAGTTTTGATGTAAAGAAAGGACCAATTTTCTCTAATTTTGTTCTTGCAGATGAGATAAACAGAGCTCCTGCTAAAGTTCAGTCTGCATTATTGGAAGCTATGCAAGAAAGACAGGTAACAATAGGAGATAACACTTATAATTTAGAAACTCCTTTTCTTGTACTTGCAACTCAAAATCCGATAGAGCAAGAAGGAACATATCCTTTACCAGAAGCACAGTTGGACAGATTTATGCTTAAAGTTGTGGTAGGTTATCCTTCTATAGAGGAAGAAAGAGAAATACTTAGACAAAAGCTTGCTATGACAGCCAATGCCATTTCAGCCGTAGTAAGCAAGGAAGATATTATAAGGGCAAGGGAAGTTGTTAAGTTGGTATATATTGACCAAAAGATAATGAATTATATTACTGATATTGTTTTTGCTTCTCGTTATCCAGAACAATACAGAATAGAAAATTTAAAACATTTTATTGCTTTTGGAGGTTCTCCTCGTGCTACAATATGTTTAGCATTAGCAGCCAGAGCGTACGCTTTCATCAATCACAGAGGTTATGTTATACCAGAAGATGTTATTGCTGTTTGTCCAGATGTAATGCGTCATAGAGTGGGACTTACTTATGAAGCAGAAGCAGAAAATATAACAAGTGTAGATATTATCAATGAAATAATAAACAGAGTTGATGTACCATAATGTCAATTCAGGTTTATTAAGAAGAGGAGTAAGCATAAACTGATAAGCAATGGACTTAGAGTTATTAAAAAAAGTCAGGAAGATAGAAATTCGTGCGAGAGGATTGTCAAGAGATGTCTTTTCGGGACAATATCGTAGTGCTTTCAAGGGAAGAGGAATGACTTTTTCAGAAGTAAGAGAGTATGCTTATGGTGATGAGGTTAGAAGTATAGACTGGAACGTATCTGCTAAACTTAATCGTCCTTTTGTTAAGATATTTGAGGAGGAAAGAGAAATGACTATCATGCTTATGATAGATGTAAGTGGCTCTACTGCTTTTGGCTCTATAGGCGAATTGAAATCACAGAGAATAACGGAGATAGCGGCAACAATAGCATTCTCGGCTACTTCCAATAATGATAAAGTAGGAGCTATTCTTTTCTCAGACAAAGTTGAGAAGTTTATCCCTCCTCAAAAAGGAACAAAGCATTGTCTTAGGATAATAAGAGAAATGCTTTCATTCCCAAGACAAGAATCACCTACATCATATCAAGGACCTTTTGAATATATAAACAATGCTATAAAGAAGCGTTGTACATGTTTTTTTATCACAGACGGTTTAGGTGAGTTGGGAAAGGCGTTTAGTATATTTTCACGCAAACATGATGTTTGTTCTATAATTGTTAATGATGCAGTGGAATCAGTTTTGCCAAATCTTGGAGTTGTTTTGATGAAAGACGCAGAGAGTGGCAGAAAACTCTGGGTAGATACTTCCAATAGACAGATAAGGGAAGACTTTTTCAGGTATAGAAAGGAGAAAGAAAAAGTTTTTGAGTCAGATTTGAAGAAACTCGGTATTGATTATATTTCTTTACTGACTACTGATGACTATACCAAATCCCTGATAAAACTATTTGCTAAAAGAGAAAGAATGTAAGATGAGAAGGATTGTATATATATTATTTGTTATGCTTTGCTTTGTTGAAACGCTTTCTGCTCAAAAACTTTTGACAGGAAAAACCAGTGGAAATAAGGCAGAATATTTGATTGGTGATAGAATAGAATATTCTTTTTCTATTCCTAAGCAAAAATTTGAGACAGTCCTTTCCACAGATTATTCTTTTTCAGATACTCTCAATCTTATTTCTCAAAGAACAGATACAACAGAGAAAGAGTTTGTTTATCATTTTGTTTTTTCTTCATTTGTTGGAGGTGAGATAAAACTCCCCGTGTATGCTATCTATCGTCAAAGCACAACAGATAGACTTTATTCTATATCATCACCAATGATAAGGGTAACTCTTCCGCAGATAGATACAGTGAATGTAGAGGTAAAGGCGTTGAAATCGATTGAGAAGGTGCCTATTACTTTTAGGGAGATATTGCCAATAGGTATTGCTATTATCGTTCTTGTTGCTCTTATCGTTGCAATAGTGTACACTGTTAAATATCTCAGAAAGAAAAAAGAGAATAGACAAACTGCCATGCCAACGATAGAACAAATTCCTGAAGATGTAGAAGCATTGAAATCCCTTGAAGTTCTACAGCAGGCTCATTATATTGAAAACAATAGAGTAAAACAACACTATATACTTTTGACAGATATTGTATGGAAGTATATCTTTAGGCGTTTTGGTGTAAATGCTTTTGAGATGACTTCAAAGCAAATTATTGAGTCCTTACGGCAAGAGCAGATAAATATGGAAGACATAGAAAGACTGCGTTATCTGTTCTCCATTGCTGATTTGGTGAAGTTTGCAAAACATCAGCCGACAATAAATGAAAATCTTTCTACAATGCAGTCTTCAAAAGACTTTGTTCTTTCTACAAAACGCGTTGAAGAAAAATCAGAAAATAAGGAAGGGGAGGTAAAACAATGATAATATCTTTCTCATATCCCTATTTGTTATTTTTATTGATAGCTATTCCTTTTCTTATATATTTTATAATAAAGAAAGATAAGCAGCGACATGCTTTCATAAAGTATTCTGACTTTACGCAGATTAGCAAAGCAAAAAAAACATGGAAAGTACGTTTTAGATTATTGCCTGATTGGTTGAGGATAGTTGTTTTCGCATTGCTTATCATCGCAATTGCTCGTCCTCATTCTTCTTTGTCAAAGCATAACAAAGACATAATGGGAATAGATATTGTTCTTGCATTGGATGTTTCTCCTTCTATGCTGGCAGAAGACTTTAAGCCTAATCGTTTAGAATGTGCAAAAGAAGTAGCCAAAGACTTTATTCAAAACAGGAAGACAGACGAAATAGGATTAGTCGTTTTCTCGGGAGAAGCCTTTACTCAATGTCCTCCAACAATAGATCATAATGTATTGATAGATCTTCTTTCTACCACAAAGACTGGAGAACTTGCAGATGGAACAGCAATAGGAGATGGATTAAGTGTTTCTGTGAATAGAATAAAAGACTCCAAAGCAAAAAGCAAAACAATCATACTTATTACCGATGGTGTTAATAATACAGGACAGATAGATCCCGAATCAGCAGCACTATTTGCAAAAAAATATGGAATAAGAGTATATACCATAGGAATAGGTTCCGAAGGTAAAGCGATGATTTCTATTCCTACACCTCAAGGTGTTCAACGGCAGACAATAGATGCTCAAATAGATGAAACTCTTTTAAAGAAGATAGCAACTGAAACGGGAGGAAAATATTTCCGAAGTAAAAAGAACTCATCTTTGAAAGACATCTTTGAGGAAATAGATAAGATGGAAAAGAGTATTATCAGCGTTTCTTCCTATGAGCAGAACAATGACATAGGAGATTTGTTAGTGTATTACGCTTTGATACTACTGCTTATAGAGTGTGTTTTAAGATATGGAGTAATAAGAATTAAATATTAAAGGCAATGTTCAGATTTGAGTTTCCTAACATATTGTTTTTTCTCTTAGCTGTGCCTGTAGGCTTGGCGTTGTTTGTCTTTCTTCAATATATAGAAAAGAAACGCCTGAATTCTACAATAGATATTCACTTGCAAGATGAGGTTGTTCCTCTGTTGTCTTTTGGTAAGCAGAGGCTTAAATTTATACTTGTTTGCGTAGCATACGTTTTTCTTGTCTTGGCTGCAAGTAATCCACAAATAGCTTCTTCTGTAGATAAAAAAGAAAGAAAAGGTTGTGATGTAATGGTTTGCTTGGATGTCTCAAACTCTATGCTTGCAGAGGATTTATCCCCCAACCGTTTAGAGAGAGCCAAGTTAGCCCTAACTCAACTAATATCTCAAATGCAAGATGATAGAATAGGAATAGTTCTTTTTGCAGGCTCAGCCTATACTTTCCTTCCTCTTACTTCTGATTATGCGACAGCGAGGATGTTTTGTGATATTATTGATACTAAACTTATAGATTATCAAGGAACAGATATTAATCAAGCATTAAGCATAGCAGCCCAAAGCTTTGGAGAATCAAAAACTAATGACAGATCTAAAGCCATCATACTTATTTCTGACGGAGAAGATAATCAGCCAGAAGCTGAACAAGTTGCTAAATCTATAACTAAAAAAGGTGTTGTAATTAATTGCGTGGGTATAGGTAATGCACAGGGAGTAAGAATACCAATGAAAGACCGCAATGGTAATATTGAATACAAAAAAGATAAAAGTGGTAATATTGTCTTTACACGTCTAAATGAGCAAACTCTTAAAAATATAGCCTCAGAAGGAAAGGGAACTTATGTTAGAGCAAGCAATATGTCCTTAGGTCTTAACTCAGTTATGAAATCCATAAATCGTATGGATAAAAAAGAATACACTTCTTTGGCTTATAGAGATTACAATACAGTGTTCTATATCTTTGCTTTGATAGGTTTAATCATTCTTTTACTTGACTTTTTTATCTTTAATGCAAAACATAAATTGATTAACCGTAATTTCTTCTTCGGTAAGAAATAAATTTTCTTGTTCATCTTTTAGATTTTTTTCTTGTTCCTTTTCTTTAGAAGAAAATAAGCGTCAAAGTCCTGAATGGACTCAGCGCAAAACAAGAACCAAAAACAAAAACATTTGGATTGATACTTGGCGAATAGGGTAGGTTAAACGTGCTTCGCACGAATGTACAAGAATGTCTATTAAAGAATGTTTATTAAAAAAAGAAGTTCATAAACAAAGAAAGTTATCAAAGAATGAGTTTTCTTGTTCATTTTCTGTAAAAAAACAAAAATTTTTCTTAGTGAGAATCAATAGATTAAAAACTTTTGAAAAAATAATTGATTTTTGCCTGCAACTTTTTACCTTTTTGGCGTATTTAGTATATATAAAGTATTTTTTTTGATAATGCGAAAGGAGGAAATATGAATAGCGGGTAAAAAATAATTACAATGCGAAATAAAGCATATTAAAACACGTTTAAAAACGAAAGGAGGATTCCGAAAAGCCTTTAAGTGTGTAGGAGGAAATAAAAAAAGGTAAAACAATGAAAAAGGCAGTTTTTACAACAATATCAATTTTATTAATATTTTGTGCAAGTAATGTTAATGCACAGTTAAAAGTAAAAGGGACAAGTGGTAAAGTCATAATGGGACAAGATAGATTGGAATCTAATGAAGATCCATCTGATGTTGTTTCTGCTTTTGTCTATGGCAAAAGAGATGGAAATTCCCGAGCAGGAAGCAAACTTGCTTTTGGAGATTTTGGAAGATATGATTCATGGGGATGGAATGTATTTGTTGGAGAATATGATACTTTAGATACAGATAAACTATGGTTACATGGCAAAGAAGGTTTTCGTATTACATGTGGAGGAAAATCAGAGATAACTATAATGAGTTTAAATAATACAAATCCTTTGTTACTAAATATTTATGCATCTATAGCATCTCGGAGTTTTAATGTTCCATCATATTCTTTTTCACAAGTTAATTCTCAAAGGATAAATGATTCATATAATAAATTACTATCCTTAGAATGTTTTTCTTTTACTGAAAACAATAGTTATATAACAGAGGATAGAGAAAACGTATCGTCTAACAACCAAGATAATGAAGCATTGTCAGATAAGGAAAGAAGAGATGTGGAACATTTTACAACTTTGGAAGAAGAAAGAAGAAATATATCTAATAAAAGAAATGCATTTGATGTAGAGAGTGTTCAAGATAATTTTCCTGAATTGGTAACAATTGATGATAGTACAGGTAACAAATATGTAGATTATATAGGGCTAATACCAATACTTGTTAATGCCTTACAGGAACAAGATAGAATAATAAAAGCATACGGATTAAAGTTACAAGAGTTGATGGAAGAAAACACCATAGTTCCTACGGATACAAGTTTATTTATAAATAAAAGTTCTTTGTTTAATACCGATACTAATGAATTAGCCACTGCTTTCTTATATCAGAACAATCCAAATCCTTTTAATCAAACAACAGAGATAAAATATTTCCTACCAGAAAATGTTAGTAATGCATACATATATGTTTTCAATATGCAAGGAGCATTACAATTGACATTCAATTTAACTGAAACAGGTTTTGGTTCTATTTCAATCAATGCTTCACAACTTAATGCTGGAATGTATTTCTATACCCTTGCAGTTGGTGGTAAAGAAATAGAGACAAAGAAGATGATATTAACTAATAACTAAAAAAGGATATGATATTATGAAGAAACTAATATATGCAGTCGTCTTATTATCTTACATGATAGCTTTTGGTCAATCTAATAATGGAAATCTTCAGAGATGTCATTTCTTTGAGGCAAATAGAGTGGTTCGGAGTCCTTTAAGTTGTAATAAGGGTCCTAATATATTGATTTTTGAAGATAATTTTAGTAATAATGAAATAGATACTAATATGTGGGACGTATATCAAGGAGTTCCTCGTGATTTAAATTTTCATTCTCAAAAGGCTTATCATACTCTGAATAATATTAAAATAGAAAATGGTTGTTTAGAAATTATTACAAAGAAAGAGAATTTGTATAATATTCCATACGTGATCAATTGGAATACTATGGATACGAGTTATACAGATTTTGAATACACCACAGGAGAAGTGTTTACAAAATCTTTGTTTTCTATAAATACTACAGTTGAGGCAAGAATAAAACTTCCGAAAGAAAGAGGTTTGTGGCCTGCTTTTTGGATATATTCAGAGGAAAGCGGTAATTATAATGAGATAGATATATTTGAAGCTTACACCATAGATAAAGAATTAACGACAACAGCTCATTATAAAGAAAACTATCATTCGGGTCAAAACGTAAATAGATGCTGTTATACTCCTGAGAATATAAATTTTAAAGATCTGACTGAGAATTTTCATGTATATAAATTAGTTTGGAAAGACGATAGAATAGAATGGTATATAGATAATAAACTAATTAGGAGAATTCCTTATTACTATGAAAAGAGACGCTACTTGTTATTTTTTAGAAAGCATTATCCTGTATATTGCAATGATGTAATTGTAGGGAATAAATATAGAAAACTAAAATATTTTCCTGAAAATCCAATGAAAATAATTTTAAATACCGCTGTTGAAGTTTCTCATAGAAAACCAAATACTTCTTTTATTTCTGATACGATGTTTATAGACTATGTAAAGGTCTATAAGCCGAGGAAATGTTTTACAAATGTAAATATAAATAATTTACCGAATTTGGATTACACGACATTAGGACAGCATAAAAACTTATATACATTAATTACAGGACACAATGTAAATGTATCTTGTAATATGTCTATACACTCAAATCATAGTGTTAGTGTTATCGCAAGTCATGATGTTTATATCAATGCTTCCTCTGAAATAGAAACAGATGAAAGAAGTTTTTTTTTGGCAGATACAAAGGCCTGTAATAATAACAAAGATATTTATATAGAAAATATTTCAGACCTTATAAGGATAGAAGAAGAGGATACCACATATGATTACTTAGAATGTTTTGATAGTATCTATGAAGAAAATGATATCTATTTGACCGATGAACTTGATAGTATTGGGATACTACTCCATAATACAAATGTTGAAATATCTCTTGTAGATTCTTTATCTCACATATTATTTAATGATACTGCAAACACAATAGGTAATATTCACATAAACATTTCAAACTATAATGC
>R24__coassemble_1060_pt1 | contig 16008 bp, 17 predicted proteins | sample R24__metabat2_high_PE_045 | metagenome-assembled genome bin R24 | reverse complement strand
AAATAAAAAGGAGGATTCCGAAAAGCCTTTAAGTGTGTAGGAAAAATAAAAAATATATAAGACTATGAACAAAATAGAAAATTTAGCAAAGATACTACTTTTATTCTTTGCAGTAATAAGCTTAGGTTTAGTAACCGTCAGTTGCAGTGATGAAGACGATGACTGCTCTTGTGATACTGAAGTTAAAGAAAGAGGTGTTAGTGTAGAAGGATCTTTAATTTTTGATGAAAGTTCAAAAGAACTTATATTAATAGAATACCCTATGCCTGGGATAAATGTAATTGTCTATAATATATGCAATACAAAAACAGTGAAAGATTTTTATTACACACATAAAAACGATATGAACACAAATGAACCTCTCCCAGTAACTTGCAGTGTAGATATTAAATCCGAATGTGATAGTAGAGTTGATGAAACTTTAGAGAAGGTGGAATATAAAAAAATTAATGTTAAGTCTATAGAATTACGATGATTATGAAAATAATATTTATTATGATTATGTGTTTGATAACTCTTAACTTATCAGCACAAGAGACAGATGATAGTTATAAACAAACAAGGAAATCAGACATGGGTATATGACACATGGGAAGGAGAATGACCTTCAAGTTATAACCGTCTTACTATGGATAATCAGGATAGTGTCATAGATAGAGTATCTTATATCGTTGTCCATAGCTACAGATACGACACTTATTATCACTATCAAGGGATTGAGGATACTGTTGTTGAAGAGGATTTTCTTTTGATGAAAAAAGAGTTGGTTTTGAGAAAAAAAGACTAAGTCTTTTGATGCAAAAGACTTGGTTTTAATTTTTTAAAACCAACTCTTTTTTCATTAAGTCTGAAAAGTGTTTTTTCAATAGTTTTTTTGTAAAAAATAAGTTTTACTGATAGAAGAATTAAAGAAAAAGGCAAAAAAAGATAGGATTATTTGCTCAGTTTAGAAAAAAGTTGTAATTTTGACGGCTGAAAAAGGGGATATAAATTATGAGTTTAACAAAGATTTACACAGCGTTTGCGGTTCTTTTATGCTTACCATTGTTTGCTTTCTCTCAAGTTCATGAGAGGGGAATGATGAAGAATCGTACTAACGTGGAAAAGGAAAGTTCTGATTATACACTTGGAATATTTAGAGACACTAATCAGTATAGGAATCTATTAGAGTTTGGTACATACGGCGAGGATGCTTCAGTGGAGAGTGAGGAAGATATTCTTTATGCATCTTTTGACAATAAAATAGTTCATTATCTTAATAAGTTTGATTATGCTAACATGACAGGTTCTATTCCTGTTCGTCTTACTAATGAAAAACAGAAGAAATATTTTACTTGTCCCGTAGAAGGAGTGCTTACTTCCCATTTTGAACCAAGAAGAAATAGATTTCATTATGGTACTGATATAGGATTACGTACAGGTTCTCCTATCAAGTCTATGTTTGATGGAGTCGTTCGTTATGCAAAATGGTGTGGCGGATATGGCAATCTTGTTGTTGTAAGACATGACAACGGATTGGAGACCTACTATGGACACATGTCAAAGATTAATGCTAAGGAAAATCAGAGAGTAAAAGCAGGAGATATCATTGGTTTGGTTGGTTCAACGGGAAGAAGTTCAGGACCACATCTTCATTTGGAGATACGTTATCTTGGAGCTGCTATGAACCCTGAGCATTTTATAGATTTTAGTGACTATACTCTTAAATGTGAAAATGAAATATATCACATAACTCGTTCCGATTTCAAATCAACTTACTCAAAAGGGACCTCATCAAGACAACTTGCTAAGACTTATTCAAAGAAAAAGTCAAAATCTTCACGAAAATCTGTCGCTTCAGCTACTCATAAGGTGAAGAAAGGTGAATCTCTTGATAAAATAGCTAAAAGAAATGGTACAACTGTTGCTAAGCTGAAAAAACTAAATGGAATAAAAGGCAACAATATAAAAGTTGGACAAAAAATAAAAGTAAAGTAGAAGAAATATTTAGTCGTTTAAGGTTGCCCAGAGTTTAATGGCGTTGAAAGATACGTTGAATTGACCTTGAGCAACCTTAATTTTTATGGTTATGATAAAGAATTTTGTTTTTAATCATTTTGCAGAGAATACTTATTTGGTGTTCAATAAGGAAAGGGATTGTGTTATAATAGACCCAGGCAATAAAGTAGAGGCAGAAACCTTAGAGTTAGAAACCTTTATTAAAGACAACAACCTGAAAGTTCATGCAATACTTCTTACTCATCCTCATTTAGACCATTTTTGTGGTGTGAAAGAACTCTCAGAAGACTATAATGTTCCTGTATATATGAGTAAGGAGGGGGTAAAAGTTTTCGATAATTATATAATATCTGCCGGGGTGTTGGGTTTTCCTGAAAAAGATTTTTCAACGGTGGAAAAGAGGTTTTTGGACTATGGTTCTGAGGTTAGGTTTGGAGACTTGAGTTTTAAGATATTGGATGTTTCGGGTCATGCTCCGGGAAGTATTGCTTACTACTTTAAAGAGGAAGATGCAGTATTTGTCGGTGATGCTGTATTCTTTGAATCCATAGGAAGAACAGACCTTTATGGAGGAGATCTTGATTTATTGATAAGCAATATCAGAAAAAATCTGTTTTCATTACCAGTGGATACTGTTATTTATTCTGGACACGGTCCTAAAACAGATGTTGATTACGAGGCAGCAAATAATCCATATATAAACGGTTTTGATTTCTAAACAAAAAAACGAAGAACAGTGAAAGCAATAGATAGAAGAACAATAAGAAAATATACTTCAGAAAAGATAAGTGAAAAAACACTGAACTACATTCTTTCTTGTGGTCAGCGAGCTTCAAATTGTGGGAATATGCAACTCTATAGCATAATAATAACACAAAGTGAAGAAGGAAAGAAGCGTCTTGCCCCTTTACATTTTAATCAACCTATGGTGGAAGAGTGTGATGTTGTTTTGACAGTCTGTGTAGATGTTAATCGTTTTAACAGATGGTGTGATATAAGCCAAGCAGATAAAAGTCTGAACAATTTTCTTTTTCTTAATGTAGCAACCATTGATGCGACTATCTGTACTCAGGCTATGGCAAGTGCAGCAGAAGAAAAAGGATTAGGTGTATGTTATCTTGGGACAGTCAATTATATGGTTGAAGATATTGCTAAGGCGTTGAACTTGCCTGATGGAGTTATCCCGGTAACTACTCTTACTATAGGCTATCCAAAAGAAATGCCTCCAATGACTGAACGATTGCCTTTGTCTTCCATTGTTCATTATGAGGAATACAAAGACTATACAGATGCAAACATAAAGGCAATGTATAAAGACATAGAGAATAATCCTACGAACAAGGACTTTGTGCAGGAAAACAACCTTAGCAACTTGGCACAGGTATTTACTCAGGTGCGTTACCCTAAGCAGATGAATGAAGAGTTTTCCAAGAAGTATGAAGACTATCTAAAAGAGCATTTTTTTGAGAAATAAATATGCAGCCTTTTAATACCATAGGAGAAGTTTTTAAACTGACAGTATTAGGTTCTTCACATGGAGAATATGTTGGAGGATTGTTAGAAGGTTGTCCTGTAGGTATGAAGGTTGATAAGGAACTTCTAAGCAAAGACCTTGAAAGAAGAAAGCCAGGTCAATACGGCACAAAAAGAAAAGAAGAAGACAAGGTCGTTTTTGAACAAGGTGTTGATGAGGAAGGTAAAACAGTTGCTTCTACTATAAGGTTTATAATAAGAAATACGGATGTAAGGAAGGAAGATTATGATAAGTTTAAAGATTATTTTCGTCCTTCTCATGTGGATTATGTTTATTATGAAAAATATGGTGAAGATATTCTGAGATATAAAGATGAAGCTTCTGCACGAATGTTTCTCCCTTGTGTTGTTGCAGGTTCTTTGGCGAAGATGTTTCTAAAAAAATACGGTTATCAAATAAGAGCGGAAGTAGAAACTATTGGTAAATATCAGTATCCTCAAGAAAGAGACGAAATAGCAAGAGAATTGGAAAATCTGAAAGGCACAGATACCGTAGGAGGTAAGGTTTCTTGCAGAATACAACATCCTCATATTTCTTTAGGAGAACCTATTTTTTATAAAACTCAAGCTATGCTTGCTAAGGCTATGATGAGTATTCCTTCTGCTGTAAGTTTTGAAATGGGAGATGGAATAAAAAGGACAGAAAGAAGAGGATCTCAAGATATAGACCAATGGACAGGAAAGAAAACAAATAATGTTTTAGAGACTTCAACTAATCATTGTGGAGGAATAAATGGGGGAATAACAAATGGCAATGATATTGTTTTTTACGTAGGTTTTCATCCTGTATATACTCTTCCAGCAACAATGAAACTGATAAACAAAGACTGTGGAATAAAGACAATAAAAATAGAAGGAAGACACGATTTGGCACATGTTTTACGTTGTCCTATTATAGTGGAGAATTTGTCTGCAATGGTTATGTTGGATTTATTATTGATGAACAATAAATATAAGATAGATACTTATGAACAATAAAACACAAAAAAAGAATAAACTTATCTTCTTTGTTGGACTTGCAGTTGTAGTGATTGCTTTAATATTATTCCTTTTGCTTAGAGGAGGCAAGACATATACACTCAAAGGAAAATTAAAAGGAGGAGAAAATAAGTATTTAGTGCTTTTGGATATAAGCGGTGAAAATCCTAAGACAGTAGATACAATATATCTTTCTTCTAATGGCAGGTTCTCAAAGAAGGAAATATTTACAGAACCTTCGCTTCTTATCCTTCAAGCTGATAAAGATTTTATAATGCTTTGTCCTGCAAAGAAAGAAAAGATTAAGATAAATGGAGAGTTCAATAATTTTTCTTCAACGTATCAAATCAAAGGCTCAAAAGAGAGTGAAAAACTACATCTGTTGGCAGAGCGTCAGATAGCAATAGGTAACCTGTTGAAAGAAATACAAACACAATATGATAATGCTTCAGAAGATCAAAAACCTATGCTTATAAAAGAGTTTCGTTTAAGGTTTAAGAAAATAGCACAAGAAGAATATGTATTTCTGAAAAAGTTTATCTCAGAAAATATAGGCTCATTGGTTACTCTTCCTGCTTTATATTCAGAAGTAGTAGATCAGCCTTTGTTTAATCCTTATGAAGATGAAAAAGTTTATAAACAAGTTCTTCAAGGTTTAGAGAAGACTCTTCCAAACAATCCTAACACAATTAAGTTTAGAAAGTTTATGGAAGATTTTGAGCAAAGTAAAAAAACTACACCAGCACAATAATGGAAGAAAGAAGAAACATATACTTCTTATCAGATTTTCATCTTGGAGTGAAAGGAAAGACATCTTCTTTGGAGAGAGAGAAGAAAGTTGTCCGTTTTCTTCAAAGTATAGAGAATGATGCAAAACAGGTTTTTCTTTTAGGAGATATTTTTGACTTTTGGTTTGAATATAAAAGAGTTGTTCCTAAGGGCTTTGTCAGACTTTTAGGACAGTTAGCAAGAATGACAGATAAAGGAATAAAGGTGGATTTCTTTTGTGGAAATCATGACCTGTGGCAAAGAGATTATTTTCCAAAGGAAATGAATATTACTCTACATAGAGAAAAGACTAAAGAATTTGTTTTCAACGGTAAAGTTTTCTTGCTTGGGCATGGCGATGGTTTAGATAAGAAAGACTATATGTATAGGCTGCTCCGTTCTATATTTAAGAATCCTTTTTATAATGCTGTGTTCTCTTGTCTTCCGTCAAGGTTTGGACTTTGGATTGCTAACTTTTGGAGTTCTACTTCCAGAGGCTCACACAACAAACCTCGCCAAAAAGGTTCCACTATTGAAGAGCCTATGACTATGTTTTGCAAGCAATGTCTGAAAACAAAACACATTGATTATTTTATTTTAGGACATAGGCATAAAGTGATAGAAGAACAACTTGAAGACAATAGTTATTATCTCAATATAGGTTCTTGGTTAGACGAAAGTCCTTATGCTGTTTTTGATGGAGAAAAAATAGAAATAAAACAATACGATATATGAATAGATTTTTGATTGTTACGCTTATTAGTGTATTGATGTTCTCTTGTGGAAAAAAGTCGGGAGAATCCTCAGACATATCTTCAGTAAATTATGCAGATGTTAAGATACCGGACTTTTCTGCTGACTCTGCTTATTATTATGTAAAGAGACAATGTGATTTTGGTCCAAGAACACCAATGAGTAAAGCTTCAAAAGAATGTGGAGATTGGCTGATAGATTTTTTAAAGGACAAAGCAGATACTGTTTATGTGCAGGAATTTACTTCTAAACTATGGAATGGAGAGCAAGTGAAAGGAAGAAATATTATAGCTTCTTTTAATCTGGAAGCAACAGAGAGAGTTCTCTTTTCTTCTCATTGGGATTCCCGCCTATGGGCTGATCATGACAAAGATACTTCTCTTCATAAGCAAGCAATAATAGGGGCAAACGATGGAGCAAGTGGAGTAGGTATTCTAATGGAAATAGCCAGACTTTTAAAAGGGAAAACCACAAAACAAGGTTTAGATATAGTCCTTTTTGACTTAGAAGATCAAGGAACACCAGAATGGGCAGAAAGTGATATAGAAGACCAAACAGATTGGTGTTTAGGCTCTCAGCATTGGGCTTCCAATCTCCATGTTCCTTACTATACTGCTAAATATGGTATCCTTCTTGATATGGTAGGGACTTCAGATATACGCTTTACTAAAGAATATGCTTCTATGGCTTTTGCACCAACTGTTATGAATAACGTTTGGAAGATTGCTAAGGATTTAGGATATAGTAATATATTTGTTGATGTACAAGAGGGTAGCGTAATGGATGACCACATATTTATAAATCGTTATGCTAAGATACCTACAATAGATATAGTGCAAAATTCTGCTAATGGTTCTTTTTTCCCTCATTGGCATACTACTTTAGATAATATAGACTGTATTAGTAAGGAATCTTTAAAGATAGTAGGGAGAGTACTCCTAACATCTTTCTTTACAGCTGAAGAATAGAAAACATGTCTAATAGATTAAAACATATTATATTCTTTTTCGGAGTCCTCTTTTCATTCTTTTCCTGTAATGATGAGTTTGATGAATGGGGTTATGTAAATATGTATATAGACCCAGAAAGTACAGAATACTTTGATTTAAACACAGGTCGTAGAGGATGGGTTTATCTTCATGGTGGAAACAGAGGAATACTTGTTGTGAGAAATGCTGGCTATGAAAATACAACTGATGCTTTTTTTGCTTTTGAACGTTCTTGTGTTGCCAAAGGGTGTAAAGGAATTGTGGAAATGGATGAAAGCAATGTGCTTATAGTTTGTCCTGATTGTAAAAGTACTTTCTTGACTTATGAAGGTTTGCCAGTTAGCGGAAAAGCTAAAAGAGCATTGTATGCTTATCGTACTTTTTATGATGGTATTTATCTTTACATAAAAAACTAATAATATGTATTGGTTAATAACCTATATTAGAAATCTTTTATTTAATAAAGGTCTTTTGCGGTCCTATTCTTTTGCCGATGTGTTTGTTCTTTGTGTTGGCAATCTTCGTGTAGGAGGAACAGGTAAGACTCCAATGGTAGAATATCTTATAAGAAATTTACATAAAGAATATAATCTTGCAGTTCTAAGTCTTGGCTATAAAAGACAAACTAAAGGACTCAAAGAGATAACGTCAGCAGATGACTATAAAAGTGTAGGGGATGAGCCAAAACAGATGAGTGAAAAGTTCCCCGATGTACGCTTTTTTGTTAATAAAGATAGAAACCAAGCCATAGAATATATAAAACAAAAATATCCATCAACACAACTAATCATTTTAGATGATGCTTACCAATATAGAAAAACAAAACCAACAAAGACTATTCTTTTGACAGAATACCACAGACCGTTTTATTCTGATTTTGTTCTTCCTTATGGTCGTTTGCGAGAGAGCAGAAAAGAGAAGAGGCGAGCCGATTATATAGTCGTTACTAAATCACCTAATGAGATAAGTGTTAAAGACAGACAAACTATTATTTCAAGCATAAAACCATTGAGTAACCAACAGATATTTTTTTCTTCCATACAATATAATGAAGATTTACAATCCGAATTAATGGGAAAAGATGTCGCATTACTTGTTGGCATAGATAATCCTCAGCCTTTAATATCTTATCTTAATACCTTCTGTAAAGTGAAACAAGTTTTAAAGTTTCCTGATCATCATTCTTTTTCAGAAAAAGAGACACAAATGATTTCAAAAATCAAATACCCAATCATAACTACAGAAAAAGACTATTCCCGATTGAAAGACTTTAACAAAAAACTATATGTTCAAAAGATAGAACTTGAGGTAGATAACAGTTTTCTTAATATGCTAAAACGAGATATAGAAGATTTTATTCTATAGTGTTTTGTTTGTGAAAGAAAATTTTGTAATTTTGCAATCCAACAAAACGAAAAACAAAGCAAAGTATTTTAATCAATAAAAAAATAAACATACTATGGAAATTCATCATATTTCACCAGAACTGCTTACCTTAGATAGAGTAAGCGAGATAATGGAAAAAGGTTTAAAACTTGAACTATCAGAAGAAAGTAAAAAACGTATAGTAAAGTGTAGAGAGTATCTTGACAAAAAAATGGAAAATCAAAAAGAACCAATTTATGGAGTAACCACAGGTTTCGGTTCTTTGTGTAATATTTCCATTAGCAAAGAGCAACTTTCTCAACTACAAAAGAATCTTGTTATGTCTCATGCTTGTGGCTGTGGAGAAGAAGTTCCTCACGAAGTTGTTAAGCTAATGCTTTTAAACAAGATTCAGTCTCTTTCTTATGGTCATTCAGGCACTCAACTTGTTACTGTTCAACGTTTGGTAGATTTCTTTAATAATGATATTTATCCTGTAGTTTATCAACAAGGTTCATTGGGAGCAAGTGGTGATTTAGCACCTTTAGCAAATATGTGTCTGCCTCTTTTAGGTTTAGGAGAAGTGGATTATAAAGGCAAACGTATAAGCGGAGAAGAGTTAAACAAACAAATGAATTGGCAACCGATAGAACTTCAAAGTAAAGAAGGTCTTGCCTTGTTGAATGGAACTCAATTTATGGGTGCTTTTGCGATGTATTCTATTATTAAAGCGAAGCGTTTGTCAAAACTTGCTGACCTAATAATGACAGTTAGTTTAGAGGCTTTTGATGGAAGAATAGAACCATTCTATGATAATGTTCATTTAGTAAGAGCTCATGCAGGACAACTTGCAACAGCAAGACGTATTCGTTCTTTATTAGAAGGAAGTGAGATAATAAAACGTCATAAAGAACATGTTCAGGATCCTTATTCTTTCCGTTGTGTTCCTCAAATACATGGTGCATGCAAAGACGCAATAAACCATGTCTCTGATATTATCACTACAGAAATAAACGCTGCAACAGATAACCCTACTGTTTTTCCAGATGAAGATATGGTTATTTCTGCAGGTAATTTCCATGGAGAACCATTGGCAATTAATTTAGATTTTCTTGCTATTGCGGTAAGTGAATTAAGTTCTGTTTCAGAAAGAAGAACATACCAACTAATAGGAGCTAAACGTAATTTGCCTTCTTTCCTTGTTGCAAAACCAGGAGTAAATAGCGGATTTATGATTCCTCAATATGCAGCAGCAAGTATAGTTAATCAAAACAAAATGCTTTGTATGCCAAATTCAGTAGATACAATAGATTCTTCTCAAGGGCAAGAAGACCACGTATCTTTTGGCTCAAATGCAGCAACTAAGACATTCCGTGTTGTAAATAATACAGAAAGAGTTCTTGCAATAGAACTATTTAACGCAGCTCAAGCTTTAGACTTTAGAAAAAAAGAGACAGGATTGAAGTCTTCACCAGCAATAGAAGAGTTTGTTAAAGAGTATCGTAAGAATGTTCATTTCATAGAAAATGATGAAGTGATGTATACTTTAATACAAAAGTCTGTTAAGTTCTTGCAGGAATACAAACTTTCTTTCTAATATTAATAATGTATATAAAGCAGGACGAAGACTTATTTTCTGAGTCTTCGTTTTGTTTTTGGAAAATGAAAAGTAAATTTATAGTTGTTAGCAATAAAAAAGTAGATTCAGCGTTCTATAAGGTAGTAATTTAAAAAAATAAGAGTATTTATGGAAAACTATATTGGAATGATGGGGGGCAGTGGTTTATATTGGATGATATTTATAGGTACTGCCGTTTTAAGTTGGTTAGTTAGTTCCTCGTTGAATAAAGCATTTAAAAACTATTCTAAGATTCCAACAACAGGGAACCTTACAGGAAAGGAAGTAGCAGAAAAAATGCTGAGAGATAATGATATATATGATGTACAAGTTACTTGCATACAAGGACATCTTACCGATAATTATAATCCTGCAAATAAAACATTGAATCTTAGTCCAGATGTTTATAATAGTAATTCTGTTGCAGCAGCAGCTGTTGCAGCTCATGAATGTGGTCATGCTGTTCAACATGCGACTATGTATTCTTGGTTACAAATGAGAAGTAATCTCGTTCCTGTGGTTAGTTTTGCAAGCAAATGGGTTACTTGGTTGTTATTAGGAGGAATGCTTTTACTTCGTACGTTTCCTCAACTTCTTTTGGCGGGAATAGTTTTGTTTGCTCTTACTACTCTGTTTTCTTTTGTTACTTTACCTGTGGAGATAAATGCATCTAAACGTGCATTAGTATGGTTAGATAGAAGTGGAATAACTTCACCAGAGACACATCCTAAAGCACGAAGAGCATTGAAACTTGCAGCTTATACATATGTTATAGCAGCTCTATCCTCTTTAGCAACATTATTATATTATGTAATGATATATCTTGGCGCAAGCAGAAGAGATTAGTTTTGTTTAATTCAGAAACAATAGTTTTACCATGAGATTAAGAGATTTCTTGAAAAGTAAGTTGTTCTTCAAACATTTGCTTTTAATAATTTTATCTTTCTTTGTATTGTTGTTTTTAGTTATGCAATTGCTAAAGATATACACTCGTCATGGTAAAGAATATGAAGTACCAAAAATAACTGAACAGTCTTTGCAGGATGTTATGTCAAGCCAAGAAATGTCTTTGTTTGATATAGTAGTTATAGATTCTATTTATAGAGAAGATATGCAAGCAGGAACAATTCTTACTCAAGACCCTAATCCGGGAAGTATGGTTAAGCGAGGAAGAAAGATTTATGTTACTGTTGTTGCATTTTCTGGCGAGATTGTTAAAATGCCTGTTTGTGTTAATGTATCTTTGAAAACAGCTGTTCAAAATCTTGTTGATAAAGGCTTGAGAGTAGGTACGCTTATGTTTAGAAGTGCAGATATAGGTGGAAATGGTTTTGTTGTAGAACAGAGATTTAATGGACAAAGCATAAAAGCAGGGACAGATATTCAAAGTGGAGAAGCGATAGATTTGATAGTTGAAGTTCCTTCTACAACTACGATAGTAAAGATTCCAAATATTCTTGGTAAAACAGAAAAAGAAGCAGAACTATTGTTGTGGCAAGTAGGTCTAAATGTCGGATTTAAGCAGTATGATGGCGAAAAAGACAGAGATAAGATGAGAGTTGTCTCTTATTCTCCATTATCTAATAGTGCTACTTTGGGGACAAGTATTTCTCTTAACTTTATGAGTTCTTCAAAGAAAAAATACCAAAAAGAAATGGATAATTTCAATAGAGAAAAGAACAAAAAAGCCGAAGAAGAAAGGATAAACCAACAGATAGAAGAACAAATAACATCTGATGAGGTACAAGAAAATTAAGATGAGAAAGATTGTTTTCAATATATTGTTTGTCTTTAGTATTTTTTTAGTCTTTACTTCAAAAGGACAAGAGATTTATCTGCCTTTTTTGGATGATTTTTCTTCTTATACAGGTATGCCGAAGGCTGAATTGTGGGAAGGAAATAATTGTTTTGTTAATCAAGGCTATCAATATTTACCTCCAAGTATAGGTGTTGTAACTTTAGATGCAATAGATAAAGATGGTAGTTTATATCCCGATGCGAGTTCTTTTGGTTTTATGGGCGATACTCTTTGTTCTAAAACTATTCGTTTAGATTCTCTTCAAAGTCCGATAGTAAGAGCATTATCTGTTAGTGATTCTATATATCTATCCTTTTTTGTTCAACCAGGAGGAGGTGCAGGAGATATGTGGGAAAGAATAGGCTCACAACCTTCAAGTAAAGATTCTTTAGTCTTGCAGTTTTTTTCTGCAACAGAAAACTCTTGGAATACTGTCTGGAGTATGAAAGGAATGAGTGTTGATTCTTTGTTTGCAATGGATAGTCTTTATTTTCGTTATGTCTTGATACCAATAAAAGAAGATAAATACTTTAATGCTTTCTTTAAGTTTAGATTTCTTACATATTCTTCTTTGGATGCTAATCCTGATGCAAATTATGTTATGAATTGCGATCAGTGGAATATTGATTACGTCTATATTAATTACAATAGGTCTTGTAGTGATAGTAGTTTCAGAGATATTGCTTTTGTTAATCCTGCCACATCTTTATTAAAAAATTATACAGCTGTTCCTTATAAACAATATAGACCAGATATGATGAAGGCAAACCTTGCTACAAAAATAATCAATCTATATTCTTCAGCATTATCTTCTTCTTATAAATATTCTATAACAGATAAAAATAATATTGAGTTAGCAAGTTATGATGGAGGTTTTGAAAACATATTGCCTTTTATGACTTTACACGAATTCCAGACTTCTCCTAATCATACAACTCCTCCGTTACAGTATGCTTTTCCTCTTATGACTCAAGAAGAAGAATATACAATAACTCATGTTGTCAGAGAGGGAGTAGGACAAGATGACTTATCAACAAATGATACTATAAAGTTTAAACAAGTTTTCTCAAACTATTTTGCATACGATGATGGTACAAGTGAAGGAGGTTTTGGAATAAATCCTTTAAAGGGGAGTAATCTCGCCTTAGGATTCAATCTTACTCAAAGTGATACTCTTTCAGCAATAGATATATATTTCAATCAAACCAATAATCAAGATACTAATGATAAAAAGTATTTCTTTTTATGCGTTTGGGATGCAACAAATGGAGAAAATCAAGTTCCTAATAATCTCGTTTATAAATCTGAAAGGCTTCTTCCAATAAGCGATTCTTTAAACAAATTTACAAGATATTCACTTACCGAACCATTAGTCTTACAACCAGGAACATTCTTTATTTCCTTAGAGATAAAAAACAGAGGTGATTATGTTAATATAGGCTTTGATAGAAATAATAATGCTTCTTCTCATACTTATTCAAAGATTTCTTCAGGAGAGGAATGGAAACAATCCTTTATAGTAGGAGCATTGATGATTAGACCTTATTTTGGATATAAGGCAGTCGGTTTTGAGAATATACTAACGCAAAGTGAATTAGTTATATATCCTAATCCAACAAAGGGTATTGTTCATGTTAAAGTAGGAGAGGAAAAAGTAGAAGAATGTTACCTTACTTCTGTTTTAGGAGCAAGAGAGAAAATATATCCAGTGCAGCAAAGCGAGTCAAATTATATTTATGATTTGTCAAAATATAAAGATGGTGTATATATACTTAATGTCATTACATCTAACTCAAAGATATATTCAACAAAAATTATAAAGCAAAACTAAATAATGGAATACCCATCAGTCTATTTGGAGAATGTCGTCAATGAGTTTTCTAAACTACCAGGAGTGGGAGAGCGTACCGCTTTAAGGTTTGCCCTTCATTTACTTTCACAAGATAAACAAGTAACAGAAAGACTTGTCAAATCTTTGGTTGCAATGAATGAAGATATAAAACTTTGTAAGAGGTGTTTTTCTATTTCTGATGCTGAAGAGTGTGAGGTATGTAAAGACGAGAAAAGAGATCATAGCATTGTTTGTGTTGTAGAAAATATGAGAGATGTAATGGCGATAGAGAATACAAACCAATATCGTGGAATATATCATGTTTTAGGCGGAGTTATCTCTCCAATAGACGGAATAAGTCCTAAAGATATTCGCATCAATGAACTTGTCCAAAGGATATGTTCAGAAAATATAGAAGAAATTATTCTTGCTTTGCCAACGACAATGGAAGGAGATACAACATGCTTCTACATTAATAAGATAATAAAAGAAATGAATGTAAAGGTATCTGTTTTGTCGCGAGGTGTTTCTATTGGTGATAATATAGAATATGCAGATGCGATAACTCTTGGTCGTTCTATAATGAACAGAGTTCCTTTTGAAAAGATTTATTCTAAATAAATCTACTATTTCTTATCTTTAAGACTTGTTGTAACAAAGGTTGTAATGTCTTTTATGCTAAATACTTTGAAAACAAAAGCCAAGATGATAATTACAGTAAGGGTTATAACTATTCTATATCCCCACATCAGTTCTACATTATAAACCAAATAAGACATAAGAGTTATACACAGAACAAAACTGATAATTTTTGTAACGTACTTAGCATTAAAACTGATATTAAATATTCTAATTGCAATCCAAACTTGTAGTATTGCGGTAACTACCTGAGAGACTAAAGAAGAAACGGCAGAACCATTTTGCTGATATTTTGGAACGAGTATTATATTAAGCACAATGTTCATAACCATTCCACAAGCTGCAACAATATTTAGTTTTTTCATAGAACCGTTAGCAGTGAGCAGTGTTCCAAATATATATGTTGTGGAAACAGGAATAAAACAAAAACAAAGAATGCGATAAACTTCAGCACTTTCTTCTATATTTTTGTTATATAAAAGCGTCATTAGTTCATTGGAATACAAAAATGAAACTATAACAAATCCCATACTTAGAACCAAAAGTAGATGAAATGAAATCTTAATAATATCTTTGATATTCTTGTTTTTTTCTCCAACAAAATCAGTAGGCAGTAGTTTAGAGTCCTTTATTAACTTAGCAAAGAAAGGAAGCAGTATAACAGAAAAAAGATAAGAAACCATATTTGCACTATCTACAAGTCTAAATCCCGAAGCATAGACTCCTGCTGCAAAACCATTGTCATCCAACAATCTTTCCAAAAACACGCTGTCTATTCTATTGTAAAATGACATAAGAAGGCTTAGTAAAGCAAATGGGAAGCCATATTTAAGTATGGCAAGCATAAAGGCTTTATTCCAAACAAGTTTGATAAATCCTGTTTTTGTCAAACAAATGGCTAAGGCAACCACACATGATATGAATATGCTCAGCACTTGTACATAAACAAAGTACTCTACCTTAAAATCTTCTTTCAGAAAACTTGTCCAAAGCAGGATAGAACAAAAAATAATCGTAAGACTTTTGTCTAATATAGACAGGATAGAATCTGTTTTAAAGAGTAGAAGTCCGGATATATTGCTGCGGAAATAAGTGAGAAAATAAGTGAGAATCTGAAACAAACATAGCCACATAAGCATATTAAATGCTCTGCTTTTATAACCTCCAATTAGTGCCACAACAAAAACAGCTACAATATACACACCTGCCAAGATAAGTTTTAGAGGAAGTATTCTTGCAAAGTATTTCTTTAGAAGAAAAGTGTTTTGTGCAATGGTTTTATTGTTGAAGTTGTTTATTCCAAAGTCAAGAATGATATTAAACAAATAACTGAAATTCAATAAAGCATAATAAACTCCATATTCGCCACTTGGTAAAGCATTTTGTACACTTCTATCTATTCCCAAAATCCAAAATGATTTAATCAATAGATTTAGGCTAAGCATAAATAGAAGATTGACTACAAAAAACTTTTTCATCTATTTCTCTTTGATTTTTCAAAAAATGATAAGATATATTAGAACGAAAACAATGGGAATAAATTATTTGTTCCTATTTTTTTATTCTTGTTTGTTGAAAAAAATTAATCAAGACTTGGTGAAAAAAGATCAACTCTTTACACCAAAAAGAGTTGGATTTGAGAAAAAAAGATCAAGTCTTTTTTTCTCAAAACTAAGTCTTTTTACATCAAACATCAACTCTTTTTTTTGAGTAAATCTAAAAGTGATGTGTTCAGCAT
>R24__coassemble_1052_pt1 | contig 16067 bp, 12 predicted proteins | sample R24__metabat2_high_PE_045 | metagenome-assembled genome bin R24 | reverse complement strand
GTTTGGTAGAAAAATGAAAATAAGAAGAAGTAGAATTTAAATAAGCTTGGACAGATGTAAAACAAACATTTTTGTATCAAAAAAGCGGTATAAATAATAATTTATTGTAATTTTGCAACTTTAGATTCGCAAACAAATAAAACAAAAGAAATATGAAGCAATTTAACTTTTTATGTGTAGCATTATGCTTTTTTTGTACGCTACATGGTCAAAGTATGTACAAACTTAGCACTGATTTTAAATATGACTCGCTCAAAGCATTGGATAACGAGTATTTTGCGGTAAAAGAAAATGGATTGTGGGGAATAATAAAAGGTAATGAGATAGTTATTCCTTGTAAATACGAACAGATAGACAACTTTGGTGATAATATAGTGGCGTTTATTCAGAATGATAGGGTAGGTTTTGCAGATATAAATGGTAACTTGATAGCCGAACCTCAATACTTGTTGGAAGTAAATTATAATCGTTCAGATAAATCTCCTTTGAATGTATTTTCCAATGGCTCTGCTTTGGTCTATAATGGGGAGAAGTTTATATTATTAGGAAAAGATGGTAAATCCATAGTAGAAGACAACATAGAAATTCTTTCAAAAGTAGGTAACACTGCAATTTATCGTACAAATGGAGCATACGGTTTGATGGACGCTTTGGGAAATCCACTTACAGAAGCAAAATACTTGCAGATACAACCTGTTATTGAAGATAAACTATATGCTTATATAGGTATCCGAGACGGTTTGCGAGTATGGGGATTTCTTAATTCAAAAGGAGAAATGAAGTCTCATGCCTATTTTGATGATGTTCAATTGATAAACAAGGGAGATAAATTCTACATAAAAGCCTATTTGCCTACAGGAAAACAAGCTTTGTTTGATGAAAACGGAGAAATATTATTCCAGCCTTTGTATCAAGTTATAGAACCTACGCTTTATCCGTCTTATTTTAATATTACTGAAGACGGAAAGAGAGGAATAATAGGAGCAGACTATGTTCTTTATGTGCCAACAGCATACGATCAGGTTCAGATAGCAAATGTTGGTACTGATACTTTTTTTGTTGCAATGAATGAGGGTGTTTCTTTTATATTGAACAAGAAGAATCAGCTGATAGCACACTACGAAGGAAATATTTCAGGCTTTATATCCTACAGCGATGATAATGTTATATTTGTAGCAGACTCATTTTTGAGTTATGGAGTGATGTCTTCAAGAGACGGCTGGCTTATTCCTCCTAAATATTATGAAGCTTTGGGAATGGTAGAAGATAATATCATACTAAGAAATGGAAAGAAATGGGGCGCAATGAATCTTAAAGGAGAAATAACAGTGCCTTTTGAATACGAAAAAGTAAAGATTTCAGATAAGAGAACCTACGTTGTATTCTATGCAGGAAAGAACAATTCCATACTTCTTAACGATAAAGCCGAGAAAATCTCTTTTCCTAAGGTAAAAAAGTTGTTTGCCTTTGACAAATACATAGAATACACCTACAAAAAGGAAACGACCAGATTGTATGCAGAAGGAAAAGAACTTCGCACAAAGTTTTTGGACATAGGAACAGAAAAAGATGGAATCCTGACTGTTAAAGACAAAGAGGGTTGGACTTACATTGATGCTAAAACCCAAAAACCTTTGACAGACAAACACTATGACAGAGTCTCTAACTTTGTAAATGGACAGGCATTAGTCATAAAAAACAAACAAATGTTGGTGATAGATAAGAACTTTAACGAAATACACACACTGATAAAAGACAAAAAGACATCCATGGATATGGCTATGCTTATGTTAAATATGGCTGTTGCAAGAGACAAATCATACGTTATCTTGCGAATGGATGGTAAATATGGAGTGATAACAATTAACAATAAACAATAAATTTTTAGATATATGAAAAGAGTAAGATTATTAATAGGATTATCTTTATTGTTGTCATGTTCTCTAATGGCACAAAATTACAGATCTTATCCTTTGTCAGAAACACAAACTTCTCAAAACGGAGTATTTTATTCTGTAGCACAAACAGAGTTGGTTTTCAAGGTTAAAGTTGAAAAAACCGTAAGAACAAAAGGAATTTATAGTGAATCCGCTTATCTCTTGGGAATAGATAATGCAAGCGTAAAAGGAGGAGAGTCTTATAGAATAAAATCTGTTTGCGTTACTCCAAAAGGTGTCGCAAATCCAGAACACCAATATTTTCTTTCTTACAGCGATGGCTTCAGCGTTGATATCTCAGAGACAGGAATACTAAGAAGCATAACCAAGACATTTTCAGATAAAAAAGAAAAACCAATTGTGCCAAGTTTTCCTGATGACAAAAGATTTCCAATGCCTGTAAAAGATGACCTGAAGGCTGAAAAAACAGAGGTGAATCCTATCTTTGAAAAACAACTTTTAAATCAAGGAATATTGAATAAACATCCTTTCTTAACTGCTCAGCAAGCTGTTGCAGAGATAAAACGCTTGAGAGAACAGCAGATTAAGATTATCTCAGGCGAGGTTGAGGGTACATACCTTAACACTACTGTTGATTATATGTATAAACAGTTGGATGAAATAATCAATGGCTATGTGGCTTTGTTTACAGGTGTTGAAACCGTTACAGAAGAAGAATATACTTTTTCAATCATTCCACAAAAACCTATTTTCATTGAGGAAGATTTATTAGTTCCTGTGTTCAAATTCTCAAAAGAGCGTGGAGTATCTTCTCTTTCTGCCAAAAATGATGATATGAAAGTTGTTGCAAGAATACACTCCTTGAACACAACAAAAAACATCTCATCTTTGGTAACTGAACAAGCTAACTCCAAAGACTTCAAGAAAGCCACTGAAAAACAAGGCGTAGGTATTTATTACTCCGTTCCAGAACAGGTAGAGGTCTTTGTGGAATATGCCAACGAAACCCTTGCCAACAAAAAATTAGATTTGGCTCAATATGGTTTTGTAACCACCCTTATCAATGGTAACAAACAAGTAGAGTTTGACCAATGTTCAGGTCTATTGAAAAAGATTTGGTAAAAAAAGACTAAGTCTTTAGAAAAAAACATCAAGTCTTTTTGAAAAAAGATCAACTCTTTTGGTGCAAAAGAGTTGATCTTTTTTTGTAAACATCAACTCTTTTTTCAAAAAATATTTATATCTTTGCAACCTGAACAATTTTAATGCTTTATATGTTATGACAAAATTTTTACTTCGCCGAATAAGGACAGTGTTAGCCTTGGTTATGTTTGTTCTTATTACGCTTTTGTTTTTGGATTTTACGGGAGTAATGCATAAATACTTCTCTTTTCTTGCTAAAATCCAATTTCTTCCTGCTGTGTTATCGCTTAATTTTGTGATAGTTGCAGTGTTATTAGTTTTAACCTTCGTCTTTGGAAGGATTTACTGTTCTGTTATCTGTCCTTTAGGCATAATGCAGGATGTTTTCTCTAAAGTTCATAGTATGAGAAAGAAGAACCGCTTCTCTTTTCATAAGGAAATAAAGTTTGTTAGATATGGAATTTTTGTTTTGTTTGTTGCTGCCATGTGTTTCGGGCTTGCTTCTTTTGTAGCTTTGCTTGCTCCTTATTCTTCATTTGGCAGGATAGTCCAAAATCTATTCTCTCCTATATATCTATTTTTCAATAATATACTTGCATACTTTTCGGAAAGAATGAACTCATACACCTTTTATCCTCAAGAAGTGTTTATCAAGAGCATGGCAACCTTTGTTATTGCTATTCTGTCTTTTGTAGTTATAGGTTTAATAGCTTGGAAAAGAGGACGTTTATACTGCAATAGTATCTGCCCTGTCGGAACTTTTTTGAGTTTTGTTTCAAGATTTTCTTTACTAAAAATAAATATTGACGAAAGCAAATGTATAAAATGTGATAAATGTACAAGAAATTGTAAGGCAGAGTGTATTAATGGAAAAGAAAATATAGTGGATTATTCTCGTTGTGTTGTTTGTGGCAACTGTATGGCTTCTTGTCCAAAAGATGCAATCAAATATTCTTTCTTGAAAAAGAAAAATTCACATCAAAGCAGGGAAGAAAACAAAAAAGATGTTGATGTTTCAAAGCGTGCTTTTCTTACTTCTGCTGCAATTCTTACTACTTCTGTGGCTATAGCACAGCAGAAAAAGAAAGTAGATGGAGGTCTTGCTGTCATAGAAGATAAAAAAGCTTTTAAAAGAACAAATCCTATTGTTCCACCGGGAGCATTGAGCCTAAAAAACTTTCAACAGCGTTGTACAGGTTGCCAACTTTGTGTTAGCAAATGTCCTAACAATGTCCTACGACCAAGTTCTGATTTGCTTCATCTTATGCAACCTGAGATGAGTTTTGAAAAAGGGGCATGCAGAGTTGAATGTTCTATGTGTAGTGATGTTTGTCCTACAGGAGCAATAAGGAAAATAAATCCGGAAGAAAAAACTACCATAAAAATAGGAACAGCCCATTGGGTAAAAGAAAATTGTATCGTAAGTAAAGATGGAAAAGATTGCGGAAACTGTGCAAGACATTGTCCTGCTTTTGCTATCTTTATGGTACCACTAAATCCTGAAGATGAAAATTCTCTTAAAATTCCTTCAGTTAATGAAAAGCATTGCATAGGTTGTGGAATGTGTGAATATGTATGTCCTTCCCGTCCTTTCAGTGCAATATATGTGGAAGGTAGTTTAGTTCATCAGACTATATAATCTTTAAAACAAGACGAAAATGAAAAAAAACAAAAATAATATATCAAGACGTGATTTTATAAAGAGACTTGGTTTGGGTGCATTAGCAACAAGTACTATAGTAAGTGCTTGTTCTGATAAGAAAGATACAACATCCTCTGTACAATCTATTCCTAAAGGAAGTATGACTTACAGAACTAACACTTCAACAGGTGATAAAGTGTCTCTGCTTGGCTATGGTATGATGAGGCTCCCTGTTGTTGATGCAGAAAATGACAAACTTGGAGGTTCAGCAAGAGAAAGCAATGCACCAATAGACCAAGAAATGGTAAACAAAATGGTTGATATAGCAATAGAACATGGAGTAAATTACTTTGATACTTCTCCTGCTTATTGCAAAGGAAAAAGTGAGCATGCAACAGGTATTGCTCTTTCACGCCATAAAAGAAATGAGTATTTCATAGCAACAAAACTTTCTAATTTTAATCCTGCTACTTGGAGCAGAAAAGCATCTTTGGAAATGTATCATAACTCTTTCAAAGAATTACAAGTAGATTACATTGACTATATGCTTCTACACGGAGTAGGAATGAATAAAGGCATGGAGGAATTCAAAGAAAGGTATATCAATAATGGTGTTCTTGATTTTCTTTTAGAAGAAAGGAAAAAGGGAAAGATAAGAAATCTTGGTTTTTCTTATCATGGAGATATATCCGTGTTTGATTATCTTCTTGCCAATCACGATAAATATCATTGGGACTTTGTTCAAATACAGATGAATTATGTTGATTGGAAATACGCAAAAGAGATAAATGAGCGTAATACAAATGCTGAATATCTTTACTCTGAACTTGAAAAACGTAATATTTCTGTTGTAGTTATGGAACCGTTACTTGGAGGACGTTTGGTGAATGTTGCTGATTCCATTGCTGAAGAAATGAAAAAAAGAGAACCACAAAAGAGTATTGCTTCTTGGGCTTTTAGGTTTTTAGGCACATATCCTTTGGTTATGACTTCATTAAGTGGTATGACTTATATGGAACATTTGGAAGATAACCTAAGAACTCATTGTCCATTGAAACCTTTATCAGAAGAAGAAATGCAGTTTCTTGGTCGTCTTGCAAAACAAATGGTAGAACTGAAAACTATTCCTTGCAACGAATGTCAATATTGTATGCCATGTCCTTATGGTTTGGATATTCCAGGAATATTCTCTTATTATAATAAATGTATAAATGAAGGCAATCTTGCTGAGAGTTCTTCGGATAATAATTACAGAAAACAACGAAAGGCTTTCCTTGTAGGATATGGAAGAAAGATAGCTTCGCAACGTCAAGCCAATATGTGTACTTCTTGTAATGAGTGTGTTTCTCATTGTCCGCAAAGAATAGATATTCCTGCTGAGATGCAGAAAATAGACAAACACGTAGAACATCTTAAACGCTATTCTACACATTATTAACATTAACGAAGCAAAAAGAGAAATCTTTTTTTTATTTCAATTCTTCTTTGAGATATTCTCCAATAGAGTTGTTCTTGTCTTCAACAGCCTGTTCTGGGGTACCGCAAAAAGCAATGCGACCACCAGAGTTTCCGCTTTCTTTTCCCATATCTATGATGTAGTCAGCTACTTTTATCACATCAAGATTATGTTCTATGACTACCATACTGTTGCCTTTATCCACAAGTTTTTGGAGAACATTCAACAAAATCCTTATATCTTCAAAATGGAGACCTGTTGTTGGTTCGTCAAGAATATAAAGTGTGTTGCCTGTGTCTTTTCTTGAGAGTTCCGTAGCAAGTTTTATTCTCTGAGCTTCTCCTCCTGAAAGCGTAGTAGAAGATTGTCCGAGCGTAAGATAGCCAAGTCCGACTTGAGTAACCATACTTATTTTCTGCACAATCTTAGGATAGTTTTCAAAAAACGTTAATGCTTCATCAAAAGACATATTCAACACATCATTAATGCTTTTCCCTTTGTAGCGAACTTCAAGTGTTTGTCTGTTATATCTTTTTCCGTGGCATTCATCACAAGTAACATAGACATCAGGAAGAAAACTCATCTCCAAAGTCTTTACTCCTGCTCCCAAACAAGCTTCACATCTTCCTCCTTTAACATTAAAAGAGAACTGACCAGGACGATATCCACGTATTTTTGCTGTAGGTAGCATAGAATATAAAGCTCGTATATCATCAAAAACACCTATATAGGTTGCAGGATTACTTCTTGGAGTACGGCCAATAGGACTTTGGTCTATTTCTATTACTTTGTCAATATTTTTTAAGCCTTCTATTTTTCTATATGGCAGAGAAGGTTGTTCAGAACGATGATAATATTTTGCGAGAATAGGGTGGAGGGTGTCATTTATCAGAGAACTTTTTCCGCTTCCGCTAACTCCTGTTACGCAGACAAACATTCCAAGAGGAAGGTGTAAATCCACGTTCTTCAAGTTGTTACCACTTGCTCCAAAGAGTGAGATATACTTTCCTGTTAGTTGTCTCCTTGTTTGAGGAACTTCTATCTTGCGTTTGCCATTCAAGTAATCTGCGGTAATGGATTTATGTTTTAAGAACTCAGATGGCTTCCCTTGTGCTATTATTTTGCCTCCGTTTATTCCAGCTCCTTCTCCTATGTCAATAATCCAATCAGAAGAGAGCATCATTTCTTTATCGTGTTCAACAACAATAATACTGTTGCCCTTATCCCTAAGACTCTTTAAGGAATTGATAAGTTTTATGTTGTCAGATTGATGTAATCCAATGCTTGGTTCATCTAATATATACAGAACATTAACTAATTCGCTTCCAATCTGAGTAGCCAGACGTATTCTTTGAGCTTCACCGCCAGAAAGTGAAGCTGTTTTCTGATTAAGGTGAAGATAACCTAAGCCAACATCAATAAGAAAGTCTATCTTAGTTCGTAACTCTTTGAGGATTTCTCCTCCGATTATCTGTTGTTTTTGTGTTAGTTTGTCAAAAGCAGACTCTATCCATAGTTTTAGCTCTCTCAGATCCATATCACAGAGATCTGCAATGTTTTTGTCAAGTATTCTGTAAGCAAGACTCTCTTTTCTCAATCGTTTTCCTTCACATTCAGGACAGACTTTTTGAGTCAAGAAAGAGTTTGCCCATTTGCTTATTGAAGCAGGAGCATCTGAGCCTATCTGACGCTGAATTATATTAACTATTCCATTAAATTTAGAATAAATATCAAAGGAATCAAAATAGGAATTAGCATTCGTATCACTGTTCTCAACTTCCTCTCCATAAAGTATTTCATTTAAACACTCTTTAGGAAGATCTTTAATTTTGGTAGTTGTACTTGCATTATATTTTTTGCAGATCTGAGCAATCTTTTCATATATCCATGAATTTTTGTCAAGAGATATGGCTGCGATAGCTCCTTTGCTGATAGATTTTTCAGGTTCTGGTATCAGTTTATCTAAATTTACTTCGGTTATCTCTCCTAATCCGTTGCATTTAGGACATGCTCCGTACGGCGAATTAAAAGAAAAGGTGTTGGGTTCCGCATCCGGATAAGCGATACCTGTAGTTGGACACATCAGATTCTTGGAATAGTATTTGGCTTCATTCTTTTCTACATCCAAGATCATAATATTGTTTCCAGATGCTTTGAATGCAGTGGTAAGAGAGCGTTTTAGTCGTTGTAGGTTTTGGGAGTTGATTTCTATAGTATCTATTACAGTTTCTATATCGTGAATCTTGTATCGGTCAAGTTTCATCCCAATGGTGATGTTCTGAATCTCTCCATCAACTCTCACCTTTGAAAAACCTTTAGAGGCTATCTGTTGAAACAGTTCTCTGTAATGACCTTTACGACCTTTGATTTGCGGGGAAAGAATGCTTATTGTCTTGCCTTTAAAAGAACTTTGTATCATTTCAACGATTTGTTCTTCGGTGTATTTTATCATTCTTTCACCGGTGTTGATTGAATATGCGTCTGCAATACGAGCATATAACAGTCGTAAAAGGTCGTATATCTCCGTAACAGTGCCGACAGTGGAACGAGGATTTTTGTTTGTGGATTTCTGTTCTATGGCTATGACGGGAGAAAGGCCTGTTATTTTATCTACTTCTGGTCTTTCCATGCTTCCAAGGTAGTTTCTGATGTAGGCAGAGAAAGTTTCCAAGTACCTCCTTTGACCTTCAGCATAAATAGTGTCAAAAGCCAAAGACGATTTTCCGCATCCGCTCAGTCCGGTAATTGTAACTAAAGCATTGCGAGGAATTTTCAAAGATACGTTTTGAAGATTATGAGCCTTAGCTCCAAAGATTTCAATATACTCCTTTTTGTTTTCCAACTCTTTAACCTCTATAATTTTTCAGATTTCTTTATCTTTTTAAACCTGCTTGAATTTTTTCGGGCTGCAAAATTACGATTATTTTTTCAAATAACTTATATGAACTTATAACTAAAAGCTTTATAAAAATACTACTTCTATTCTTCCAATAGTTTTTTGTAGATATTAAGATCTTTGTCTTTGAATACGTTGAAAATGACTTTTAACTCACTGTGAGTTCTTTCAAGAAAATCTCTTACGGTTTTGAATGCAATCTCTGCTGCCTTGTCGTTAGGAAAATGAAACTCACCCGTGGAGATACAACAAAAGGCTATGCTTTTCAGATTTTTTTCCAATGTAAGTTCTAAACAGGAGGTGTAACAATCTTTTAACATATTTTCTTCTTCCAAAGATGGTTTTTCTGTATATATTATTGGTCCAACAGTGTGGATAACATATTTGCTTGGAAGATTATATCCTTTTGTTATCTTTGCTCTTCCTGTCGGTTCATTGTGTCCTTGCTGTTGCATAAGATAGTAGCATTCCTCTCTTAATTGAATACCAGCTGCTGAATGAATAACATTGTCTATGCAAGCGTGTAACGGAGCAAAACATCCAAGCATTTGACTGTTGGCAGCATTTACTATGGCATCAACTCTCAATCTCGTAATATCGCCTTGCCACAATAGAATTCGCTCGTCCTTAGAAAAGACAATATCAATATCTTTCAAATCAACGATTCCTTTTTCTTTTAGTTGCTCTTGCAGTTCTTGGTCTTGCAGACGGATAAAATCCTTATCCTTTATTGTCTTTGGCATTCTAATATTGCACAAGGCACGAAAAAGATTACGTTTCTCTTTTATTTCAGTAGGTATTTTTACATTTTTGTAACGATTCTGCTCCTTTAGAAGATATTCTATCAAATAATCCAATCTGTCCATAATTTTTATAGTTTATTTATTGGGCAAAAATACAATTGTTTTCAAAATTCAGAGCAGATGATATTAATTATTTGGAAAAAAATTATACTTTTGCATTTGAAAATAAAAAATCTATGGAGAAACAATTGTATATCATAGGTGGATGTAATGGTGCAGGTAAGACAACTGCATCATATACCATATTACCTGATATATTGAATTGTAAGAACTTTGTTAATGCTGATGAGATAGCAAGAGGACTTTCTCCATTTGCTCCTGAGCAGGCAGCAATAGAGGCAGGAAGGATGATGCTTTCTAATATTTCATTACTACTTGAAGAAAATAAGACTTTTTCTATTGAGACGACATTAGCAACTCGTTCGTATGTAAATTTGATTTTAAGAGCTCAAAGTCAAGGATACAAAGTTAATTTGCTATATTTTTGGCTTGATTCTCCTGACTTGGCTATTAAACGTGTTGCACAGAGGGTTTCAGAGGGAGGACACAATATCCCCGATGAAACTATTAGAAGACGTTATCATGCAGGTATAAATAATTTGTTTAAACTGTTTATACCTATTGTTGATTCTTGGTATGTGTTAGATAATAGCGATAGTAGGGATGCTAAGGTAGTGATTGTAGCCAAAGGGGAAAAGAATGGAAAAAAAGAAATTAAAGATATAAGTGTTTATAATAAAATAAAGAGTTATGTCCGATAGAGAATTTACTGCAAAGTTAGAAGAAGGTTTGGAACTTTCTTATAAACGTATGCTTATAGACAAGGCTATCCATAATGAAGAAGTAATTATGGGTAAGGATGATATAATTTATTCGGAAAAAGCAATGGATCTACTCAAACGACAGTACCCTTTAATTGCTGAAACTTTGCTTACCCAAGGATTCTCTCAAAATCTATACAAAATGTAGAACTATTGTTTTACATTAGTGTTGAAACTATGCTCTGGATAGTTATATTATATAAACGACTTACAATTATCATTTGATTGGTTACTGTTTATTCAATGATTTAGTTCCAATAATTCTTCTAAAACTTCGCCGATGTCTTGGTTAATAAGAAGAGATTGTTCGGCTATTTCTTTTGCTAATATGTTTTGTCCTAAGTTTATGCTGACATAGTTTGCCTTTGGGTTATCAAAAGTCATTTTCATAAATGGATATTTGAATATCATAGGAGTATTTCCTCCAGAACCTAAGTCAAGATAGAGAACTCTGTCTTTTTTATGTTGTTTCAAAAACTTATTATAACGTTCTGCCGCTTCGTACCAGCCTTTATCTTGAACAAAGGTATCGTCTTTTCTTAGATTTACTTCCATTTTCTTTCCGCAGACAGGACAATGGGGAATGAGATTGTCGGGAATACGCATATCTTTCTCTTCTTTTATCATTTGCAATACAAGTTCTTGATTGTCATACGTCTTTTGATGACAAGGAATAGAGCATTGCAGAAGTCCGTAATCTCCTTGTGTGTAGAAAAGTCTTTGCTTGTTAAATCCGCTACGTTGGAAAAGATGATCTACATTAGTTGTTATAACAAAATAGTCTTTGTCTTTGACTACATTGTGCAGATTCTTGACCACAGATTTAGGAGCTGGAGCATAGCGATAGTGATATATAAACCTACTCCAAAAAGCCCATTTTTCGTTTTCATTTGGGAAGTCAAAGAAACTTGCAGAATATAAGTCTGTAAATCCGTATTTGGAAATAAAATCTTGGAAAACTTCTTTGAATTTCTCGCCATCGTATATGTAGCCTGCAGATGTAGAAAGTCCGCTGCCTGCTCCTATGACAATGGCATCGCAGTTTTTGATGATGTTATTCAGTTTTTCTATTTTTTTTGTTTGAGCCATATCATTTATTTCGAAAATCTGTCTCCAACAAAACCGTCTTTTATTTCATTTGTTACAAGGTCTATGTGTTTAAATAAAGGTGGAGTAGGAGAGAGGTCATAATAGTCTATGAAATCTACTTGCATGCGGAAATAGTCTAAGCCTTTGTAATCTTCATAAAGACGAGATAGAACAGGATTGTTTTCGTATATCCACTGTTTTGTTTCTTCCTTTACATCAAAGACAGCCTTGCCAGAACATTTTACAGAGACTTTGTCCTTGAAAGCCATAATTTCTATGAATGGATTTTCTTTTAGTTGTTTGTAAACTGCTTTTTTCGCAGAAGTAGCAAAGAATAAATCTGTGCCTTTTATTTTCATTATCTGAAAGACTCTTATTCGTGGCTTGCCTGCCTCCACTGTCGCAAAGCTAACTTCATTGTTAGATGAAAGAAAATCTATTACTTTGTTTAACATACAGATATATTTTTTTTAGAACTTATCTATGTAGTCTTGGCTGTTGTTTAGTTTGTCTGTGAGTTTCTTCCATGAGAATGAATCCTCTGTCATTACTCTGAAAGTATAGGTCTTCTTTTCTTTGTTGATAAGTTTCTTTGTTCTAAGTTCAGGATTTGCAAGTTTAAAGTATTTATAAGAGATATTATTCTGCTTACAAAAAGCAGGCAAGTCGTTGATAGTGGAATCAATTGTGATAGTTCTGTATTTTAAGGGCTGATGTGCATCTTGTTTTCTAAGATAGTAGCCGTATTGTTGAGGGTTCTGCATAAGTATTTTGTAAGCTAAGATGCGATAAACATAGCGAGATGTCTCTAAATTCAACGCCATATTCCAATATGATTTTGTTCCTTGTTCAACTATTCTGTTTTTGATGTTACCTTCTCCGCAATTGTATGCAGCACAAGCCAAAGCCCAATTGCCTAAACGAGAACGAGAACCTTTTAAGTACTTAACAGCAGCAGTGGTAGCCTTCTTTAGATTATATCTTTCATCATAATCTTCTTTAACAACTAAGTTATATTGCTTTGCGGTCGCTGCCATAAATTGCCAAAAACCTTCAGCTTTAGCAGGCGATGTAACATTTGCTAATGAACTTTCTGCAACGCATAGGTATTTTAAATCTTCTGGAGCTGAGTTTTCTTTTAAATATTGTTCTATTTCAGGAAAGAATCTCCAAGCACGTTTAAGAACAAGAAAAGTTGTTGAGTGTTGGTACATTAAAGCCGTAAGTTCTCTGTCTAAAGCTTCCCTGACAAAGACATTATCCAAAGGAACATCTTCACCACAGAAGGTTAATGTTTGAGGTAAAGGAGCAGAGAAATTATGAAGATTGTCTTTCACGCTCTGACGATAGAAATCTTCATCATCTGGCTTCTGAGTAGCAAAGACAAATATCCCTAAAGCAATAGCAGTTAAAGAAAATACGATTGCCAAAGAAGAAAGAACATACAATGCTTTCTGACGTTTATTAGGAGTGTTTTCCATATTGTAAAAGCTTTTTTAATTTTTTGCAAAGATAGTACTTTTTTACTCTTATAGAACAATAATACTATAATATATTACATTTATTTATTGCAAAGAATGGCGAAGTCGCAGTATTGACAAGTGGCTTTATCCGTAGTTTTTTTGTATTCTTCTCCTTGTTCTTTATTTATAAGTGAAGAGATAAGACGTTTAAGTTCCTGTTCAAAAAGGTTGTTGATTTCTTCATTATAAACAAGTATTTTTTTGTTATTTCCTTTGCCAATAAGGATGTTGTTGTTTTCCATATCTGAAAGATAAAGTAGTATGGGTTTAAGTGTTGTGCCTTTTTTGAAAGTAGGCTGATTATAAGCTAACCAGCAGTAGAACAATATCTCAAAGATATAGTCAGCCCGTTTTGCTCTTTGTTTTCTATTGTCATAGTCTTTGTTGAATATGTCTATAAGTTCGCCTATACCATCGGAGTCTTTCTTACCTGTCTTATAATCAACAATACGATAGTTTCCGTTCTTGTCCTTGTCTAATCTGTCTAAACGGCTTTTAAAGTGGATAGTCTTTCCATCTATATCAAGGTCATGCGTCAAAGACAGTTCTCCTGCTAAATAGATATTCTCCTGTTTAATATCTATCTCAACCAAGTCTTTGAGATATTTTTCCAACATCTTAAAATGTAAGTCATCCAAACAGTTGAGGTCTTTTTGTTTGTTAAGGTATTCTCTTGTCTTATTTTCTTCATCGTAAGAATTTATACGAGCTTCTTCTATTATCTTGCTTATTAAATCTTCTTGGGAAATATCCTTATTTTCGCTTTTCTGGTTGTAATACTCATTAGCGATGGAGTGGAAGACATTTCCAAAGGCAATCCTTATGTAGTCATCGTCCTTGATTTCTTCTGACAAACCTTTAATAGTAGAAAGGTAGAATTTCTTTTCACAGTCTATTAATTTGTTTAGTGAAGAAGCAGACAAAGATTTTTCTCCCTTATCCATAAAAGCACAGTCGTTGATGTCAAAATTATATTCTTTGCTTTCCAACATAAAAGGTAAGCCTGTTTGTAGAGTTGTTTCGTTGATTTGTTTAAATGATGACATTTCTATCTTTATCTGTCTAAGAAAACGACTCATCTCTTGCATTTTTTCGCTTGCAGCAGTGGTATAAACAAAATCCATACGCTCGGTAGTGTGAAATAGACGATAGAAATAATAAGCAAACAGACCTACTTTCCTTTTTAAAGACATCATATTGTAAGCCTCTTTGAAAGAAAAAGGAATGAAAGAAGAATCTGAAGAGATTTTCGGTAAGTTTTCGTCTGAACAGGAAAGCATTAAGACATATTTAAAATCCAATAGACGAGATTCCAAGACTCCCATTATTTGTATTCCGTTTAAAGCATCAGAGATTAAATCTACGCTTTCTCGCGTTAAGCATTTCTTTATTGAATCTGTAAGAATGTCTGGAGAAAGATCTTCTTTATTTTCAAAGAAATCTAAACTTTCTACGAAAGTAAGCATATTTTCGTTTATGGATTTTAAAACATCCAATTGCCAAAATGTCTCCTTATCTTCAGAAGATAAAACCGTTTGTGCTAATGTCCTAATATCATTATCAATAACTTCTTTTTGCAAACCTTGTTTTACCCACTTTGGAACTAAAGAAATGATGTCATTATAAAGTAATGTTTGTTTGAAAGGGTAGCCCATTGTGATATTGGCTTTGATGTTCTTTGGCAAAGATTTTAATACTAAAGGAAGAAGACTTTCATCCAAGAGAATTATTGCAATATCTTTAAGGTCTTCTTTTTCGTAATCAATTTCTTTTAACCATTGTTTTATGTAAGTGAGCGAATAACTTGCATAAGAAGATTTTATGATATTCAGTTTTTGTTTAGAGTTGCTGATTTGGTTGAAGTTGTTAGCCGAAAAAGATTTAGACATAGGAAATAAAGCAAGGTTTTCTCTCATAAAAATACCTGCTTCATTAGATAAATTGTTAGTGTAGTATTCGTCAAAATCCCAATAGAACTCAACAGAATACTGTTCTTTTAACAGTCGGAATATCTTCTTCTCGCATTGATTTAAAACACTGAAACCTGCAAAATGAATATATTCGTAAGGCAAAACAATTTCTTTGTTTTCTAATTTCTGAGCAAATCTTCTGTATATCACGCCTGAGTAAGCAATATTTTGTTCTTTTAGTCTGACGTTGAAGTCTTCGTAAATATCATACAAACAGTTCCATATCTTTACAAAGTTCTTTATAACGTTGTCATCTTGTGCGAAATTGATATTAAAGAAACGTGAAAGCAAATCTTTTTGTTCCTCCGTTAGATATTCGTCTGGAGAGGCTTCAAGTTCTTTATATTCTTCAATATTGCGATAGAAAGCCTTTATATTCACTAAGTTTTTATCCAATTCATCAAAATCATTAAGCAGTATTCCTCCCCAGAAGTAAAAATCACTAAAACTTTCTTCTTTTTCTGTTTCGTTTAAAGGGTTTTGTTTGTAATATATCTTGCAGTAACTTTTGTATAAGGTGTAAAGTAGTGGAAGTTTATCTGCAACTGAAACTTCTAACATATTCTTTTTCACCAAGTCATCAATAGAAAAAATATCAGGTAAGAATATAGTTTTTTGATTTTCTGTTTCAATATACTCATATAAAAAACGTATAGCCCTCTTGTTTGGAAGAACAATCAAAGTATTCTCAAAAGAAGTCTCTTTTTTGCCAAAAATATGCTTTGCTAATTTATATAAGAACTTATTCTCTTTCATTGCTTATTTATTTAACCTCTATAATTTGTTGATTTACCCTTAATTCTTTATTTAAATCAATATCAATATA
>R24__coassemble_1040_pt1 | contig 16170 bp, 11 predicted proteins | sample R24__metabat2_high_PE_045 | metagenome-assembled genome bin R24 | reverse complement strand
GTATATTATTAGTTGTTTTGCAATGGCTTTTCGTTTCTTGTGTTAGAGACGAAGACTATATAACAGATAGCAGTGTTGTTCTAAAATTTTCTCAAGACACTGTAAGTTTTGATACTATTTTTACGACTGTAGGTTCTGTTACCAAAAGAGTAACCGTCTATAATAAGGAATCAGATGCTGTAAAAATAAACTCAATAACCTTAGGTGGTGGCGCAAATTCTTATTATAGAATAAATGTAGATGGCAATCCTAACCTTGTAGCCAAAAATATAGAGATACCAGCTAAGGATAGTATAAGTATATTTGTGAGAGTTGAGTTAGATGTCAATAATCAGAACAATCCATTGCTTGTTCAGGATTCCATAATCCTTTCTTTTAATAACAAACAACAATATATACAACTTTTGGCATACGGTCAAGATGCTTATTATCACAAACCTTCTAAACATACATTTAATATAGGAGGAGAAAATGTTGATATAAACTGTTCATTAGCCAATGAGGAATCTTCTCCTCTTGGTTCTGGAGTAGAGATAAGCGGAACAGATATTACATGGAAAACAGATAAGCCTCACGTTATTGTAGGTACATGTGTAGTATCAGGAGGCTATACTCTAAAACTTCAAGATGGTAATAAAATATATGTTTCAAATGGTGGAGATTTAACAGTTCTCAACGGAAGTTCTCTTCATTCAACAGGAAGTGTAAATGAGCCTGTTGTATTTACTTCTATCAGAACTCAAGGACGCTACTCTGACATTGCTGGACAGTGGAGTGGGGTATATCTTTCTGCAGGTTCCAAGAACAATATTATCAATTACACAACAATAAAGAATGCTACTATTGGACTAACTGTTGATACTTGTGTTACTCAGGCAATAAACGATAACAGTTTTACTGCTCCTACTCTAAAAATAGAAAATTCTAAGATAGAAAACTGTTCCCTTATTGGATTATATGCAAGAGGTGCGGTTGTGGAAGGTTATAATCTTATCATACAGAACACAGGTTCTTACACAGTAGGTTTGGCTATGGGAGGAAACTACAGGTTTGTCTATTGTACTTTCGCAAACTATTGGAGTAGCAACTCAACAAGAAACGATGCTGTATTGGTTTTGAATGATTGGTATGAAGCTTCGGGAGGTGCAAAGATAATAAGAACGCTTTACAATGCAGAGTTCTACAATTGCGTTATTTATGGCAATTCCGCTAAAGATGAAGTTGAGTTTGATTTACAAGAAACAGAAAACATAAACTATAAATTTGACCATTGTTTGATAAAGACTTCTGCCTTCAACAACTCAAAATCTTTCAGCAAAGACTGTATTTTCAATATAGACCCTTTGTTTAAAGACCCATATAGCAACGATGTTACTCCAATGGAAAACTCTCCTTTGATAGCTAATGCTGATGCTAATTGGAATTACATAGTTTATACAGATATTTTCAATAACTATAGGGGATCTTATCCAACAATTGGAGCCATAGAGTACGTTGCCACCAATAACTACTTAGCAAGAAAAAGAAGATAATTATGAATAACGAAGAAAAAACATACAAACAAGCCTATCAAGAGTTGCAAAACATTCTCAAGGACTTAGAAAAAAACGAAACAGATGTTGATGTTTTGTCTGAAAAGTTGCAGCAAGCCAACGAACTGATAGAATATTGCAAACAAAGACTTGCAAAAATAGAAGTAGATGTTGATAAACTTATAAAGGAAATAGAAGCCCTTTAATTCTTATTCTGCTTTTGTTTCTCAGCTTTCTCTTTATTTGGCGTTTTATTAAACTCCTTATCAAGAAATTCTTGTAAGAAATGAGCGGTTACACCATGTGTTATGCTACCTTCTTGTGCTATGGAAATTTTTCCTGTCTGCTCGGATACAATAACAGCAATGGCATCTGTATTTTCTGTAACACCAAGTGCAGAACGATGTCTTAAACCCATAGAAAGAGGAATATTATGAGAATGAGAAACAGGAAGAATACAACGAGCAGCTTGTATTTTTCCATTGTCTATAATTACCGCACCATCATGTAAAGGTGTGTTCTTAAAGAATATTGTTTCCAATAATTGAGATGATAAATCGCTTTTAAAAATTTCACCTGTTTGAATAATATTCTCTAATTTGTTTTCTCTACAAAAAATCATCAAAGCACCTGTATAGGATGATGACATGTGAGAACAAGCTTGAACGATAGCATTTGTGTCCAATTGTTTTTCGTTTTCAGAAGAATATTTCCAGAATAAAAATTTTGCTCCTCGTTTTGTAAGACTTTTAGAACCTATAAGAATAAGGAATTTACGTATTTCAGGTTGGAACAAAATAATAAGAGCCAATACCCCTAAGGATATAAATTGTCCAAATATCTCACTCAGTATTGTCATCCCTAAAAGAGAAACTACTTTCCAAACAATATAAAGAATGAAAAAGCCTACAACAATACTGATTGCGTTTGTCCCTTTCAATAACTTGAAAAGGAAGAACAGCAATATAGCCACAAGAACAATATCCACAAAATCTATGATTGTGAATTTAGGCAACTCTTTTAAAATATCCAACAGTATCATATTCCTTCGTATTAAATTATAGTTTTAAAAATATTCTGCAAATCCAGAATACCAAACAAACTTAATGCAGTAATAACTATTACAAATATTATTACAATTCTTATTATTTTTTCGCCTTTCTTTAATGCGTATCTGTCAGCAATCCATGTTCCTATTATCATTCCTATAGAATGTATAAGACCATAAAGCCAATAATTCAAATCAACTCCACCTTTGGCAAAGAAAACTGTGATTGCAACTACGGTATAAAGAAACATAATAAAAAGTTTTGCGGCGGCAGTCTTAATCATATCATAACCTAATATCATAGACAAGGCTGCAATCAATAAAAAGCCGGTTCCCGCCTGAACAAAACCGCCATAGAAACCTATACCCACAAAAATAGGGAAGAAAATCAAGTACTGTTTTAAAGATAGTTTTCTTTCTCCTTTGTCGCTTTGTTTTTCTTGAACAAAAAGGAAAATAATCATAACTAAAAGTATGATTCCTAAACAAAAAGAGAAGACTTCTTCACTAATACTTACCGCAACCAAGGAGCCAAACAAAGCCCCCAACATCACAGGCAAAGCGTATGGAAAAACTTCTTTGATTTTAAACAGACCTTGTCTTAGAAATAAGGCGGAACCAAAAGCATCTTGCAATAGCACTCCAACACGATTGACTGCATTTGCTCCTTGTGATGGTAGTCCTATTGCAAGATACAAAGCAATACTAACTATCGTACCCCCTGCAGAAAGTGTATTGATAAATCCTACAAGGATACCAGATAGTATCAGTATGATTATTAATGAAACAGTCAAGTTAATTATTTTTCTTTATTGCTGGTTGAGTGAAAAGTTTGTCTCTCTTTTCTTTCTCTTTTGTTTCCATTGTCATTTGAATTTGTTCAAATTTCTTTTCAGCTTCTTTTAGTTTAAGAAGTCCTTGAGTTTTTATTATCTCTTGGAACTTCAAAGAATAATTTTGGGTGATTTCAAATCTTATTTTTTCCATTTCCAAAGACTTATCTAAAATCATCTTTGCCTCATCTTCTGATAATAGCAACAAATCATTTTCTTTAAGTGCCTTAGGATTTTGAGAGAAAACCTTGTTTTGAATTTCGGCTATTTCAAGTTCTGTTTTAAACATTTCTGCATCGTAGTTTTTATATACCTCTAAAAACTTATCTCTTATTTCTTCCTCCAAATTCAATTCTTTACACAAAATATCTTGCTTCATAGAAAACATTTTGTCGTGTTTTTTCTCCATTTCCTTAACATCAAACTTAGCACGTCTGTCAAGAATTTCTTTCTTGTCTTTTCTTGGTTTAACCATTTCTTTTTTATCACCGCCCTTTTTTATTGTTTTGTCCTTCTGAGCGAAAGAAGGTATGGCTAATATCATACAAGCAGCCATTAATACAAATACTTTCTTCATCTTTTTATGTTTTTAATTGGTTATTATTTATAACATATCAAATTTCATTCCAATAAACCACCGCCCCGGAACAACTATCTTGTTTTGCTCCTGTAACAGAGGCTAAACAATTCACCTCTTTTCTCATCCTTTTCACTCCAAGGAAAGCAAATATCAATGCTTCTTTGAAATCTATGGTTGTCTTGTCAGGTATGATTATATTCTGTAGAGTTTTTTCTCTTAATTTTTCAATAAGGAAATCATTATAAGCTCCTCCTCCTGTAACGAGCGTAGAGCCTTTGATGTGTTTTGCCATTTGTACAGCAATATGTTCTGTATATGTCGCAAGCAAATCCTCAACTCTAAGAGGAAAGTTTGATAAAATGGGAAAGATATTCTGTTTTACCCATTCTTTACCTAAAGATTTTTGTACATTATCCTTATAATAGGGTAGGGTATTCAAAGTATTTAATAGGGTCTCGTCTATCCTACCTTTTCTTGCCAACATTCCTCTGTCATCAAAGCTCTTTCCAAGCATAGAAGCCAAATAGTTCAACACCATATTCACAGGGCAGATGTCGTATGCCTTGCGTTTGAACTTGTCTTCGTAGGATATATTGGAAAAACCACCAAGATTCAAACAATAGTCATAGTCTCTGAAAAGAAGTCTGTCTCCTATAGGTACCAAAGGAGCTCCTTGTCCTCCTAAGGCAACATCTAATGAACGAAAATCTCCAACAACTGTGGTCTGGACCTCAGAACATAAGGCACTAATGTTGCCTATCTGAGTTGTAAATCCTTTATCTGGCTGATGAAATATTGTCTGTCCATGAGAAGAAACAAAATCTACTTGAAGGTTGTTATCTTTCAGAAAATTATAGGCTTGTTTGCCAAAATATTTTCCTAAATAGAAATCCATATAGGAAAGATATTCTGGAGCAGAATGTTCGCTTAAGAGTATCTTTTCTTTCAGTTCGTTGTTATAAGGTATGGTCGTAGCCTTAGGGATAGAGTATTGCCAAACATCATCTTTTATTTCAAATTCGCAATACGCTAAATCCAAACCGTCCAAAGACGTTCCCGACATCAAACCTAAAACTTTATAGAACATCTATCAAAACCTCCATTTTTGTTGCCCTTGAACCTTTTATTAATATAAGAGAATTGTTTATATTTTCTTGCTTTAAATATTCGCTTGCTTCATTAGAAGAGTCAAAATATTTTATTTTCTCATCTAAATTCGCAAACTCTTTATATTCTTCTCCAACAAGTATAATCTCTTTTAAAGACATTGTCTTTAATTTCTTTACTATATTGTGATGTTCATCCCGACTTACAGCTCCCAATTCTTTCATTGCTCCAATAAAAACTCGTTTATCTTCTGAATGGATTTTCTCAAAAGCTTCTAAGGCAAATTTACATGAAGACGGATTAGCGTTGTAGCAATCTAATATCAGGGTATTTTTTTGAGTTTTTTGAATTTGAGAACGATTGTTTGTTGGTTGATATTCTTCTATTGCTTGTTTTATATCCGTTAAAGGCACATTGAAATACTTCCCTACAACTACGGCAGCTAAAATATTATATGCATTGAAAGAACCTACAAGACAAGAGTTAATCTCCCTTCCTTCTATCTCTATAGATGCAAAAGGAGAGTCTGCGTTTATCATTTTTGCAGAAATATCTGCTGACTTGTCATTCAAAGAATAAGTAGTTTTGTTTTGAATTTGCTGTTTTCTTAGACCTTCATCGTCATAATTGACAAATACTTTTCCTTTTTGTTTGTCTATATATTTGTATAGTTCTGTCTTTGTTTTTAAAACACCTTCTTTGGAGCCAAATCCCTCTATATGTGCTGTTCCTACGTTTGTCAAAAGACAGCAAGTAGGTTCTGCTATATTACATAACTCATCAATATCTCCAATATGTGATGCTCCCATTTCAATGATTGCTATCTGGGTATCTGCTCTAAGGTTTAGAAGAGTAAGCGGTACGCCTATCTGATTGTTTAGATTGCCAACGGTCGCAAGAACATTGTATTTTTTTGCAAGAACTTGATGAATAAGTTCTTTGGTTGTTGTCTTGCCGTTTGTTCCACTTATGGCAAAGACAGGAATATCAAATTGTTTTCTATAATAATTGGCAAACTTTTGAAGAAACTTTAAACTATCCTCAACCAATATAGTCCTTTGGTCAATATAATAGTTGTTGTCATCTATTATCACCATGCTTGCTCCTTGTTCCAAAGCCATAGAAGCAAATGTATTGCCATTAAAGTTTTCTCCTTTCAGTGCAACAAAAATACTTCCTTGTTGAACTTTTCTTGAATCTGTCGTAAGAAGATAAGATTTCTGATATTCTTCTAAGACTTGTTGCAACAGATTATTGTCTATTTTATGTATTTTTGAATTATGTTCCATATCAGTTCCGATGTTTTATCCCAAGTAAAAAAATCTGCTCTTTGTAATCCTTTATCTATAAGGTCTTGTCTAAGCTGTCTGTCATTGTATATTGTTGTCATTGCATCGCATATTGCATTGTCATCGTATGGATCAACGACCAAGGCTGAATCTCCAACTATCTCAGGCATTGAAGTAAGATTAGACGTAATAACTGCTGTCTTGCTTTCAAAGGCTTCAATAATAGGTACTCCAAAACCTTCAAAAAATGACGGGAAAACTAATCCTAAAGAAGCACAGGCAATGTTGTATATCTCTTCCTTTGAAATTCTACCCGTGAATACAACATCTTGCTTATATTTCATTGCATTGTAGGTATCTTCTATTTCTCCCTGCCACCATTTTCTATTTCCTATTATGACAAGTTTTGTCTTGTTGTCTTTACCTTTCTGCCTTTGTTTAAACAAGTCAAAAGCACGGAATATGCCCGTAAGGTTCTTTCTCTTAGATATTGCCCCAACAAAATAAAAATACTCTTCTCCTGAGGTATATTTTTGTTTTGTGGCTACAATATCGCTTTCCTTTTGCTTAGTGTCGCAAGCATTAGCAGCAGAATATACGACTGATATTTTATTTTCTTCAATATTCAGAGTATTGATAATGTCTTTCTTGCTGTACTCTGAGACTGTGGCAATACTGTCCGCTTTTTTTGCATTAAGAGGGAAATACTTCAGGAAATATTTTTGATGACTTTTGTTTCCAATAAAAGAATTGTCATGCAGAAAATTCAAATCATGCACCGTACAAATCAAGGGAATACCACTTGTTTTGGGTAAGTAATTCTCAGGAGAAAAGAATATGTCTATCTTGTATCTCTTGCAGTACAAAGGAAGCAAGTAATCAAAGTATATCTTCCAAAGTATAGGATGTCGTGCTTGCAATGGGATAACAACAGGTTTGACATTATCTGAAAAAACAAAATCTTGACTATAGGGTCTGTCAAAGAAAAAAACAAACTCGTGTTCCTTGTGAAGAGTTGTCATCCTTTTAAGAGTTTGAAAGGCAAAATAACCTATGCCTTCCAACTTCCCATCTATAAGCAAACGTGTATTAACTCCTATTCTCACTTGTCTTGTAGTTAAATATTAGTTCATTAATATTGATAACGAACAAGTGTTGATTATATTTTACAAGATAGAGATTAATAACTTTACTTTTGATGAAAAAAGACTTGGTTTAAAAAAATTAACTCTTGATGTTTAGGGTGTAAAGAGTTGGTTTTAATTTTTTAAAACCAACTCTTTTTTTAACAAGAAAAGGACGATATTTTTCATATCGTCCTTTTTTATTTAGAAACAAAGATTCGTATTTTAGTAGCCGAAGATTTGTTCAAGAGAAAGTTTGCTAACATTACCAAAGGCTTTCAAACCTTCCATATCTATTTCGTCTTCATTGCCAAGAACAACGATAGTACGTTTCTTACCTTTGATGTATTTCTTGTTGAAGTCCAAAACATCATCAAGTTTCAAAGTCTTGATTGCGTTGTATTCTTTTTCTTGCCAACCATTCTCCAATCCCATCTTATGAGTATAAAGATAAGAAGAGATGATACCCATCTTGCTTGTGCGAGAAGTTTTGTAAGAAGATATTAGGCTTTGTTTTGCTATATCAAAATTCTGTTGTGATACAGGCATATTTTCAAATAAGTCTGTGAAAGCACTCAAAGCGTCTATAAGTTTGTCGTTTTGTGTACCAATGTGAGACATATTCATATAGTGGTTTTCTTTTTCAGAAGGGCTAACAAAATATGCAGCAGCAGAATAAGCCAATGAACGTTTTTCTCTTATCTCTTGGAAAACAATACTGTTCATACTTCCACCAAAGTATTCGTTATATAAATCTACTCTTGGAGTAAGGTTTTGATTGAATATCTCGTCTATGGTTGTAAGTTGTCTGCAAAGTGATTGTTTTGCGTTGTAATTAACGAATAAGACTTTGTTTTCTTCTGTAGGTAGATAATCATAGTTTCCTTGTTTGATAAGCATTGACTTTTTGTTGCTTACTTTATGCTTTTTGTCTATAAGTTTGATAACATCTTTCATTTTCATATTACCATAGAAAAGAACAGTCTGTTTTTGTTCAGTCATTTGTTTAAGAGTCTTTACAACCATATCGGCAGACAAAGAGTTGATTTCTTCGTCAGTAGGAGTGTATTTCAAACCTTCTTGACCAAAGTTACCATAAGAAACTAAGCGTTGGAAAATTCTGTTTTGATTAGCCTTAGCATCATTACGTGATTTAAGGATGTCAAGTTTTACATTTTCTATAACATCATCAGAGATTTTAGGGTTATTAAGTATGTCTTCAACAATATCCAATGCTTTTTCCATGTTTTCTGTTAAACCTTCAAGAGAAACTGTGCAGTATTCACCACCACCCATAGAGATATTGTAATCACAAGCTATGTCATACATTTCTCTTTTTATCTGAGCAAGAGAACGATTGGTGCTTTCAAGATAATCTGTAGCATAGTTGCATACTGAAGCCATTTTATTATAACGGTATCCGAAATCATAACGGAAACTAAGTTGGAATCTGCCATTTTGTTTGTTTTCTACGTAAAGAACTTCACTGCCTTTGCTAAGTTTTCCTTTTTGCATATCTTTTTCATAGTTTACAAACACAGGCTCAATTTCTTTAACCTTCATATTTTTTACTTCTGTCAAGAAAGGACTTTCTACGTCTCTATTCATATATACAGGGGTGATTGCTGGCTTTTCAACCTTCTTAACGTCTTTTGGTTCGCCTTGACGTTTGTAGATAACTACATAATTATTGTCTTTGAAGATACGTTTTGCGAAGTCTATAAGTTCTTTCTTAGTTACTTTAGACATTTGTTCAGTTTCATTGACTGCATCTTGCCAATCTTGATGAGCAAGATAAGCAGAAATAATGCTCATAGCACGATTTTCGTTGCTTTCCAATCCTTTCATTTCATCAAGTTTAAGGTTGTTTATAGCAGCAGTAAGAAGACTCTCATCCCAATTGCCAGATTTAAAAATATCTATTTGTTTCAAAAGAAGATCTTTTACTTCGTCAAGAGTTTGTCCTTGTTTTGGCATACCGACAAGCAAGAAAGCAGAATAGTCATTCAAAGCACTAACACCACTTCCTGCATACATTGTGAGTTGTTTTTGATTAATGTTTTCATCTATCAAACCACAACTTCCGTTGCTAAGTATTCTATCCATAAGAGAGGCAAGTAAAACATCTCTGCTTCCGTTTCCAGCATCAATACGGAAACCTATTCTGATGTTTTCTGCATCCAAGCCCCAAACATCAACTTTCTTTACTTCAGTAATAGCAGGTTCTTTGATAGGTTTGAACTCTGGAACTTTCTTAGCAGGTATTTTCCCAAAATATTTGTTGATAAGTTTTATTGCTTCATCAGGATTAAAGTCTCCACTCATTGCAATACAATAGTTGTTTGGAACATAATAGGTTTCAAAGTGCTTTTTGATATTGTCCAAAGAAGGATTTTTCAAGTGTTCTATTGTTCCTATTGTTGTTTGAGTTCCGTATGGGTGATTAGGATAAAGAGCAAGGTTTAAAGCTTCATATACTTTTCTTCCATCGTTAGCCATACCCATGTTCTTTTCTTCATAAACAGCCTCTAACTCTGTGTGGAATAGACGGAAAACAGGGTCTGCAAATCTGTCTCCTTCAACCTTTAACCATCGTTCCAACTCATTTGAAGGGATGTCTTCTTGATAAACCGTCATATCATTAGATGTGAATGCGTTGGTTCCTTGAGCGCCTATCATAGACATCATTTTATCATACTCATTAGGGATAGCATATTTGGAAGCTATGTAAGAAACAGAGTCTATTTGATGATAAATCTCAGTTCTTTTTTGAGGGTCTGTAGTATGATTATATACCTCATACAAACGTTCTATTTCTTTTATGTATTTTTGCTCTTCTTGCCAATTAAGAGTACCAAAAGAAGTTGTTCCCTTGAACATTAGGTGTTCCAAATAGTGAGAAAGACCTGTTGATTCTGCTGGGTCGTTCTTACTACCAACTCTTACGGCAATGTAGGTTTGTATTCTTGGAACATCTTTGTTTACTGAAAGAAAGACTTCCAAACCATTGTCCAAAGTATAGTGAATAACATTCATAGGGTCATTCTTATACGTTTGTTTCTTGAAATTTTGGGCATTGACTGTGAAAACTGCAAAAAGCATAGCCATCAACATAATGCCACTTATAAGTATTTTTTTCATGTTGATAAGGTTTTTATAATATTAATAAATTTATTTATTTCTTTTTTAGCTTTACTTTGTAGTAGGAAGTATTTGACGTGCTGCTGGCTTAGGAAGATTGATTGTATCACAACCATTAACACAACCTCCAGGACAAGACATAACTTCAATAAAGTTGCCCGGTGCTTCTCCTTTCTTTGCCCACAGCTTCAAATCTCTTATACTTTGCTTTGTTAAACCATCTATAACCACATCGCTGATTATTTCTGGATTCTTTGCTGTTGCTTTTACAGAAGCAGTAACTCCTGCTACCATAGCAAAACCTCTACCGTGTCCAAGAATAGTGCTGTCCAAAACAGTTTCTTCCAAAGAAGCAATATCTATTTCTGAAGCTTTGAACAAGGCATCCAATTCTTCGTATGAAAGAACGTAATTCACATCCGGATTAGAATGGCATTCGCTTCTTTTTCCTACGCAAGGAGAGACAAAGACAAGGACTGCATCTTTTTTAGTCTTTCTTAGCCATTGAGCAGTATAACCCATAGGCGTTAAAGCATCAGAAACGTATGGTTGAATTTCTGGGAGGTGTTTCTTATATAGTTCTCTCCATGCTGCACAACAAGAAGTGGTCATAAACTTTTCTCCTTTTTCCATACGTTCTTCAAACTCTTTAGTTTCGTTTTCTGTTGTCATATTAGCACCTTTTGCCACTTCTACAACATCAGAAAATCCGAGTTTTTTAATCGCAGTAAGGACTTTCCCGTATGGCTGATTGAATTGTCCGCCTAAAGATGGTGCTACCATAGCAATAACTTCTTTCTTTTGTTTTATTGCATTCATTATCTCAAACATAAAACTCTTCTCAAAGATAGCTCCAAATGGACAAGCCACCATACATTTTCCACAATAGATACATTTTTCTGGGTCTATGTGTTCAACACCGTCTTCACGCTTGCTTATTGCTCCTACAGGACAGGCTTCTTCGCAAGGAACAGGTTGAAATATGATAGCATGATAAGGACAAGCCTGCATACATAATCCACAGTTGATACATTTTTCTGTGTCAATGTGTGCTTGGGAATTTTCATGCTTTATCATAGCTCCCTTCTTGCAGGCGTATGTACAAGGATGTGCAATACAAGAACGGCATAAATTTGTAACAATATAAGAACTTTTAACACAAGAAGAACATGCTTCATCTACAACAGTTAGCATTACTTCTGTACTTTTTTCTCTTTTTTTGGCAAGTTGAACATAATGAGAAAGATTATCAAACTCATCAACTTCATCATCAACATTGAAACCAAGTATAGCCATTGTTTTATACTTTGCTTCTGCTCTTGCTTTGTGAATACAACAACGTGTATGTTCAGTTTTTTTACTGTACATATCAAAAGGAAGACGGTCAATTTTCTCTTCTATGTTGCCATCACAAATCATCTTTGCTAACATCTGAAGAATGTATCTTCTTATTTCTACTACATTATTATATGTTGCCATCGTTTTCTCTTTTTTTTACTTCTTTTTGCTACTACTAACGCAAAAATTACTATAAAATTATAACTTACTTTAAAATATTTTTGTATTTTTGCAAACCTTAATAATAACGAAAAAACACTTTATAGGGTTATAATAAAATTTTAAATGGAACAAAGTTTTATTGCGAACATAGAGAAATCTATTATAAATTATTGGGACAGACCTGCTTTGAGTGATTATAAAAAGGAGGCTGTAACTTACGGGGAAGTCGGAAAAAGAATAGCACGCTTACATATATTATATGAACATTGTGGAATAAAGCAAGGTGATCATATAGCAATTTGCTCAAGAAATTGTGCTTCTTGGGCTATTGCTTATTTTTCTGTGCTTAGTTATGGTGCTGTTGCAGTTCCGCTTCTACATGAATTTAAACCTCAGAATGTAGAACATTTAGTCAATCATTCAGAAGCAAAACTGTTGATTGTTGGTGATGTTGTTTGGGAAGGAATAGAAGCAGACAACTTACCAAATGTTAATGCAGTAATACAAATGCAAGATTTTAAACTTGTGTATTGTAAAGACGAAGTTTTTAGACAAGCATACGAAGATTTGGATAATCTTTTCCAAGAAAAATATCCTAATGGTTTTAGCGTAAATGATGTAAAATACAGAAGAGAAAATCCTGAGGATTTAGCATTAATCAATTATACTTCTGGAACTACTTCTATGAGTAAAGGTGTTATGATACCTTATAGAGCATTAGTGGGAAACCTTAACTTTGCTTCAAGGGTTATAACCAATCTTAATGAGTACTCCAACAGTATTTCTATGCTTCCTTTGGCTCACATGTATGCTATGAGTTTTGAACTTTTGTTTGAATTCGTAGCAGGTACTCACATACATTTCCTAACTCGTGTTCCTTCTCCTAAGATAGTAGCACAAGCTTTTGCTGAAATCAAACCCGATATTATCATTTCTGTTCCTCTTATCATAGAAAAGATATACAAAACCAAATTAAAGCCTATCTTGGATAAAAGGATGATGAGATCTTTGCTTAGAACACCATACATAAACAAGATGCTTTTGAAACGTATTCAGAAGTCTTTACATGTTTCATTTGGCGAGCGTTTTTATGAGGTTATTATCGGAGGAGCAGCAATGAATGGAGAAGTAGAAGCGTTCTTAAAGAAAGTAGGTTTTCGCTACACTATTGGTTATGGAATGACAGAATGCGCTCCTATAATTTGCTATTCTGATTGGAAGGAGACAAAACTTTATTCTTGTGGAAAACCTGTAAAGGAAATGGAATTAAAAATAGATTCTCCAGATCCAGAGAAAATACCTGGCGAAATTATTGTCAGAGGACAAAACGTAATGCTTGGCTACTATAAAAATGAACGTGCAACAAATGAAACCCTTGTTGATGGCTGGCTACACACAGGTGATTTGGGAATAATAGATAAAGATGGCTACGTATTCATTAAAGGAAGAATAAAGAATATGATACTTTCTTCCAACGGTCAAAATATTTATCCTGAAGAAATAGAAGACAAACTTAACTCAATGGTTTATGTTAATGAAGCCTTGGTTATGGAAAAAGAAGGAAAGATAATCGGGCTTGTTAATTTAGACCAAGAGAGAATAGACATAGATGGTTTGGATAGAAAAAGTATTGATGAGATTTTAGAACAAATACGAGTAGAAGCAAACAGTGAGTTGCCTGCTTACGAACAAATTTCCAAACTGTACATTCAACCTGAAGAGTTTGAAAGAACTCCTAAGCGTAGTATAAAACGATATATGTACACTCACAGATAGGATGCTGTGCCTTATGGAAGCAAAGCAAAGGATAGAAGATTTAACCAATAGGCTCAACAGATATTCATACGAATACTATGTTTTAGACCAACCGACGATAGATGATATTAGTTTTGATAATCTCTTGAAAGAATTAGAGAGTTTGGAAAAACAATATCCTCAGTATGCTTTGCCAGATACTCCGACTCAAAGAGTAGGAGGGGAGATAAACAAGGACTTTAAACAGGTTGAGCATGCTTTCCCTATGCTTTCTTTAGCAAATACTTACAGTAAGGAAGAAATCGTTGATTTTGTTAAAAGGGCAGAGCAGACTCTTGAAATAAATAATCTTGAATGGGTTTGTGAGTTGAAATACGATGGATTAGCTATCAGTCTATTATATGAAAATGGAGTATTAGTAAGAGCTGCTACAAGAGGTAATGGTCTTACAGGTGATGATGTAACAGCAAATATCAAAACCATACGTTCAATTCCTTTAAGACTTCAAGGAGAGGGTTATCCTCAACGCTTTGAAATCAGAGGCGAAGTAATCTATCCTAAAAAAGCTTTTGAAGAGTTCAACCTTCAACGTATAGAAAATGGAGAAGAACCTTTTGCTAATTGCAGAAATGCAGCCTCTGGCAGTCTTAAACTACAAGACCCTAAGCAAGTTGCAAAACGTAAATTAGATTGTTTTCTTTACTTTATAATCAGTGATGAAGTAGGGCAGACCACACATTATGAACGTCTAAGACAAGCAAAACAATGGGGCTTCAAAACGGGACACTTCTTTGCCATAACTGATAATATCAATGGAATAATGGACTTTATAAACTATTGGGATAAGGAACGTTTTAACCTGCCTTTTGATATTGACGGAATAGTTATTAAACTCAACGAAGTAAAGTATTGGAATATTCTTGGTTCAACAGCAAAATCTCCTCGTTGGGCTACTGCTTATAAGTTTAAAGCCGAACAAGCTTTCTCAAAACTTAAGAATGTAGCCTATCAAGTTGGAAGAACAGGCATCATAACACCTGTGGCAGAGTTTGAACCTGTGCATTTGGGCGGTACAATAGTAAAACGTGCAACGCTTCATAATGCCGACCAAATGGATGTCTTAGGATTGTGCAAAGAAGATACACTTGTAATAGAAAAAGGTGGAGAAATAATTCCTAAGATAGTTGAAGTAAAACACGATGAAAATCTTTTGCATAGCGGCAAATTAGAGAAAATAAACTTCATTACTCACTGTCCTGTCTGTGGAGCAAAGTTAGTTAAAGAAGAAGACCAAGCAGGATGGTTTTGTCCAAACTATAATCACTGTCCTCCTCAAATCTTAGGTCGTTTTCAGCATTTTATTTCCAAGAAAGCAATGAATATAGAATCTCTTGGAGGAGAAAAAATGCGTTATCTTTTAGATAATAATAAGGTATCAGACTTTGCTTCTCTTTATGACTTAAAGAAAGAAGATGTTATTGGAGTATATTTTTCTGTAGATGGTAAAAAGGTTTCCATACAAGACAAGTCAGCAGATAATATTATTAACGCCATAGAAGAATCCAAAAAGGTGCCTTTTGAGAGAGTGTTATATGCTTTAGGGATACGCTATGTTGGAGAAGTAGGAGCAAAGACATTGGCTTATCATTTTGAAAATATAGATAATCTTATCGCTGCAAGTATAGAGGATTTGTTGAATGTAGAAGATATAGGACAAACTATTGCCGAAAGCGTTTATTCTTGGTTCAAAAACGAAGAAAACATCCGTGAAATCCAAGACTTAAGACAAAAAGGCTTGATGTTTGTAGTTGAAAAGCAAGACTTTTCAACTAAACTTCAAGGAAAATCTTTTGTGGTTAGCGGAACTTTTGAGACTTTTTCTCGTGATGGCATAAAGAAAGCCATAGAACAAAACGGCGGAAAGAACGTTTCGTCTTTATCAAAAAAGACGGACTACTTGGTTTGTGGAGAAAAGATGGGGGCAGAAAAGAAACGCAAAGCCGAAAGCCTCAACATTCCAATGATTACCGAACAAGAGTTTCTTGAAATGTTGAAATAAAAAATTTATTTCTAAAAAAATTATTTTTAAATTGCTCACAATTTAAATAATAACATTAACCTCGCACCCCTAAACAGATTAGAATGTTATTAATTAATAAAAAAGCATTAACTAACATTTTAAACAATTATGAAAGGAAGTTTTCAAAAGACTCTTTTTAATAGGAATGATTTCAACAATGGCTTTTTTTCTCAAAAGAATT
>R24__coassemble_1025_pt1 | contig 16373 bp, 13 predicted proteins | sample R24__metabat2_high_PE_045 | metagenome-assembled genome bin R24 | reverse complement strand
AAATACGTGCTATCAGCTTTTATTGTTTTGTTGAAACAATCCAAAGCCATATCATAATCCTTTTTATATACATAATTAATATAGCCAACTGCGTATATAGCATTAGCATAATCAGGCTTTATTTTTAAAACCTTTTGGTACATATCCAATGCTTGCTGAATGGAATTGTGGTCTTGGTAGAACTGACCTAAGTTATACATAGCATTGACATTCTTTGGATTTATATTTATAGTACTTTTGTAGTATTCTATAGCGATAGGGTCGCCTTTTTTTGCATATATATTAGCTAACTCTTCAAACACAATCTCGTAATCGGATTTATATTCAATGGCTTTTGTGTAGTCTTTTACTGCATTTAAAGTATCACCAATTTCTTTATAGATCATACCTCTAAGAAAATACGCTTCGGGTGTGGTTTTATCTAATTTTAAAACCTTATCTATGTTTTCTCTTGAACGATTGTAGTCTCTGATGTCAAAACTTAACTCTGCTATCTTTAAGTATGCTTCTTTATTCTTGCTGTCGTATTTTATAGCATCGTTAAGAGCGTTGAAAGCTAAGGTGGATTCTCCTCTTGCAAAGAAGATGTCGGCTTCTAAGATGTAGTAGGTACTATTTTTCTTGTCTAATGAGATTGCTTTTTGAATATTAAACAATGCTTCTTTGGTGTTTTCGTTTTGATAATACACCGTTGCTCTTTTATAGTATAGCTCAGCGTTATCAGGATCTTTCTTTATGTTTGCATCTAAAAGAGCAATCTTTTCTTCAAAAGAAAGGTTGTTAAATCCTTTCATATTGTCTTTTGTTGTGCAAGAAAAAGTTAATAGTACTAAGACAAAGGCTAATATTCTGTTTATTGTTTTAAGATTTTTTCGCATATTAAGTATGTGTTTTCTTTCTTTAGTCGGGGTGAGGAGATTCGAACTCCCGACCTCTTACTCCCGAAGCAAGCGCGCTAACCGGACTGCGCTACACCCCGAGCTAATTATTCTTTCAATTTGATTTTTAAATTGTCGTTGTGGTTTTGTTTGAATTCTTTTTCTAACTTTTCTTTCGCTTTAACGACAGTTTCTATCTTCTTTTTTATTTTCTTAATCTCTTTTTGGTTGTTTTCTTCTGTAGCATTTTCTAACTGTTCATTAAGTCTCTCTTGTTCTTCTTCTAATTCTTTTATCTTTACAGTCAATTGATTTTCCTTATCAACGTAGCTGCCTACTTCTTTATGATTCTTAGCAGTGTTGATAACCACCAAATCTTCGCCCAACTCTTCCACTTTTGTTTCTAAACTTGTTGTGTCATCGTATTTTTTCCAATCTTTGTCCTGATAATCTTCTGCCAAATCAACTATATTTCTTGTTTTATCAGGTGAGGAGACCGAAAAAGAACTGACAACCTTCTTTAGTTCTTTCTTTGTCTTAGGATTGTCTTCGCCAAAGTATTCTAAAGTATAAGTATAACCTTCAGAAATGAAAGCATAAATTCCACCTTTGCTAACATCGTTCAAGTATGTGTTGGTGTAGGTAAGGAGTTTGGCATCTGTTTTCTTTAGTTTAGCATTTTGAATTTCATCTATCTGCATATATTCAAAATGTTTTTGCATAGAACGTTCAGAAGCTATATCATTAGCTCTTACAGCAGGGTCAATAACTCTTTTTTTACAGGTTATTTCAACAAAAGCATTGGAATTATCTTTAGTGCATGTTAGTCTGAAATCTCCATTCTTTTGTATCTGCTTTTGAGTTGTCCAATCGCTACTTACCTTTATGCTTACGTTATTTAAAACTATTTCCGTAATATCATTGCCTGCAAAAGCCAAAACATTAGCCAGCAATGTTACAACTAATAAAATAATTATGTTTTTTATCTTCATGTTTAATAGATGTTTTTCTTTTTTGCAAAAGTACTAAATTTCTTTCTTCTTCTAATGTTTTTTCATCTTTTTTTGTTTATTGGCTTTTGTTGGGATTTGTTTTTATATCTTTAGCAAGACGAAAACCAGTGCCAGAACCTATGGAAGAAATATCAGAACAGCGTCTGTGATGAACATTCATCAATCCATAATCAAAAGCAAAGCAACCTCCTCTATTTACTTTCCCCAATCCTTTTTGCGGACCTTTAGGGTTTTTGGCTGGAGACTTCTCATAGTAAAATATTTCGTAGTTGTCGTTGCACCATTCCCAAGCGTTTCCACTCATATCGTAGATTCCTAATTCATTAGGCTTCTTTTCTCCGACAGGATGTGGTCGTTTGTCTGAATTTTCATAGCACCATCCAACTTCATTATAGTCATTGCTACCTGAGTATTTAAATCCTTTAGAAAGATTTCCTCCTTTTGCTGCATATTCCCATTCTGCTTCTGTTGGCAAACGACATCCTTTCCATTTAGCATAGTCATAAGCGTCTTGCCAAGATATATTTACTATAGGCATATTATCTTCCCATCCATAGGAAGGTTCAGATGGCATTTGCTTATTCTGTTTTTTGCAATAATCTCTATATTCTTTTACCGTAACTTCATATTTTCCTATTTCAAAAGTATTTATATATACTTGATGAATAGGTTTCTCATCGGGATAACATTCATTGTCATCATCACCACAGCCCATATAGAAGTAGCCTCCTTCAACTTTTATGAATTCTTGCCCGAATATGGTTCCGCTGAGCAGGATTATTAAACAGAATGTTGCAATGTTAAACTTTTGCATATCGTTTTGCTATTTCAATAATTTCTTCTTCGTTTTCTACTTTGCGATTCTGCATAAGGACTTTTCCATTGCAAACTACAGTATCAACACAAGACGAATCCGCAGCATACACTATATTATATATAATATTGTGTAGAGGTTGTAATCTTTCGTTATCTAAATCCACGAGAATGAAATCTGCAAGCATACCTTCTTTTATTTCTCCCGCATTGATGTTATAGGCTTTTGCACCATTGATAGTTGCTATTTTATAGACCTCTTTTGCTGAGAGAGCGTCTGCTTTCTGAAATGTAACCTTGGACAATAGACAAGCAAACTTCATTTCCTCAATCATAGATAAGTTATTATTGGAAGAACATCCGTCAGTTCCTAATGTGATATTGCATTCCAAGTCTTTCATCAAAGGCATATTGAATACACCAGAGGATAATTTCATATTACTGCAAGGATTATGCACTGCAACGGCTCCTTGTTTAGCAAATATTTCAGCATCTTTGTCTGAAAAATGAACACAATGAGCTGCAATAGTACGATTGTCCAATACTTTTATTTCATTCAGATATTCAACAGGACTTAATCCATGATTTTGTTTTTTGCAATCATTCACCTCTTGTAGAGTTTCAGAAACGTGTGTCTGCATTCTTACATCGCACTCTTCTGCTAACGCATAGCAGCGTTGATATAGTTCTTTTGAACATGTATAAACAGCATGAGGAGCAGGAGATACGCTTATTCTGTCGCAGTTGTTGGCTTTATTAAATTCTCTTATGAATTCAAATTTCTTATCTATTTCCTTATTTCCCAACCTGTCCATAACGCAAACGCCAACATCACATCTTATTCCCATCTCTTCTGCTGCACGAACCACTTCTTCGTTGAACCAATACATATCTGCAAAGAACACAGTTCCGCTTTTTATCATTTCAAGTATTGCAAGACGAGTGCCATTATAAATATCTTCTGCCTTGAGTTCTGCTTCTAAAGCCCAAATCTTTTGTAGCCAATCGAACAAAGGTAAGTCTTCACAATAACCTCTTAGAATATTCATTCCAGCATGGCAATGCAGGTTATAGAAAGCAGGAAGTATAGCTTTGTTTTTTCCATTGATTATTGTGGTAATTGAGTATGTGTTTGGATTTTGTTTAATGTGAAGAATGTTGTCTTTGATGGCCACAACATCCGTTGAAGAAAAAATTTTGTAAATATAGTTATTCCTGATGATAATACATTTTTCCTCGCCATCAAACCAGACATCTTTTACTAAAATATTTGAATCCATAATCTTGATTTTTTTGCAAAAGTAATACAATAAAGTGATTCAAAAAAATAAATCAAGACTTAATTAAAAAAGACTAAGACTTTTTTTGCTAAAACCAACTCTTTTGATGCAAAAGACTAAGTCTTTTTATGTAAAAGACTAACTCTTTTTTTAATAAAAACTAAGACTTTAAAAACCAATACTTTAATAATTTAAGAGAAGTCTGATTTATAAAAATAAAAGATTTTGTTTTTTCGCTTACAATAGAAATAATTTTATGTAATTTTGCAGGCTGATTTTTAATAGAAATGATGAAACAAAACAAAAACATTCTTATTGGTTATATAGCTATTTGCATTTATGCTTGCTTGTCGGGTATTAGTTTTGCATGGACAAAGAGATTGCTTGTTACAGGTTTGCCTGTATTTACACTCGTTTTGATAAGACTTATAATAGGAGCCTTCTTTCTTTTAATTGTCTTGAAATTGTGTGGAAAATTAGAGAGATTAAAGCGTAAGGATTTGCTTTGGTTTATCTGTCTTGCTATGGGAGAGCCTGTAATCTATTTTATTGGAGAAGATTTTGGGATGAAATATGTTGATGCTTCTTTTGCTTCTGTCATAATAGCTATGATTCCAGTTTTAGTTGCTTTTGCTATACCTTTAGTTTTTGGAGGAAAGATAAAAAAGTCTTTGGTTGTGGGTGCAGGAATCTCACTTGTAGGCATAGTGGTGATGAGTTTTAATAAAAATGGTTTCACTTTTGATGTTAGAGGTTTGTTGTTTCTCTTGTTAGCTTTGTCTGCTGCAATATGGTTTAACGTCTTTTTACAAAAACTTTTGAAAACATACGGAGCATTCTCAGTTACTGCATATATAAACCTAATAGGTGCAATTGCATATATACCTTTATTTTTTATTTTTGACTATTCTCAGATAGATAAAGTTCAATGGACGGGGCAGATGATAGGAGATTTAATATGCTTAGGAGTGTTTTGTTCTGCAGGGTCTTATGGTTTTTATTCCTTTGCAGCGAAAAAACTCTCGGTAGAGAAGGTTAGCGTCTTCAATAACGTAGCTCCAATAATAACAATCCTCGCTGCCGTGCTGATGGGAATGGAGTTATTTACCATAAGGAAGACTTTGGGTATATTGATAGTTGTTTTAGGAGTTATAATTTCTCAAGGTCTTTTGAAGAAAAGAAAAACGAGTTTTGAATAATAAAATTAACATATTTGCGTTAGAGTTCTTGAAATATAAAAACATTAAAAAACAATAAAATTATGACGACATCATTAATTAAACCTTCTATTTGGCAAATTCTTAAGAAATATCTGATATTTGCAATCGGAATTTCTATGTATGTAGTCGCTTGGACAATATTCCTTATTCCTAATCATATTGTTGGAGGAGGAGTTGTTGGTTTAGCTTCTGTTATCTACATTATCACAGGTTTTCCTACAGGTGTTTCCACTTTTCTTATTAATGCGATATTGTTTTGTTTCGGTTTCTATTTTTTAGGGAAACAGTTTGCAGTAAGTAATATATTTGGTATTATTATTACGTCTATATGGTTTATTTTCTTTCAGGAGATTTTAAGGATTCAAGATGTTCCTGCTATAATAGAACTTGGAAAAATGGAACCTTTTGTTTGTGCAGTTATAGGAGGTGTTTTCTCAGGTATAGGAATAGGTATTCTGCTTTCTATGGGAGGAAACAGTGGCGGAAGTGATGTTATTGCACTTATATTTAATAAATTCTATAACGTTTCTCTTGGTAGTGTTATCATGGTTTGCGATGCTGTTGTTATTATGTCTTCTATCCTTATTCCAGGAAACGGTATTCAGCAGATAGTTTATGGTATTATTGTATTAATCTCTTATACATTTACCATTGACTACATTATTGACGGAAGAAAACAGACGTATAAGATACTTATTTTCTCAAAGAAAAATGATGAAATAGCCGATGTTATTGGAAATAAGATAAAACGCGGTGTTACTTTCTTGAATGCTACGGGCTGGTATACAAAGCAAGATACAAAAGTGCTAATGGTTGTGGTTCATAGAAATGAGAAAGTAAAAATAATGCAGCAGGTAAAGCAATTAGACCCAGAATGCTTTATCACAGTGGAAAAGACATTTGGAGTATTTGGTAAAAACTTTGAAACACTTAAAAAATAGTGAATAAAATATGTAAAGACGGAAGAAATTCCGTCTGTTTTTATGGCCTTTTATTGATATTTTCAATTAATATTTTTTTCTCTTGCTCAAGTAAGAAGGAGAGTGGAGATAATCAGATTTTTCGTTACAATGAGGTAAGCAACATTTCTTCGCTTGATCCTGCATTTGCGAAAGACCAAGCGATGATTTGGGTGGATAATCAATTATATAATGGGCTTTTTCAATTGGATTCTGCTTTAAATGTTTTACCATGCATTGCCAAAAGTTATGATATATCTGAAGATGGTTTGACTTATACTTTTCATCTTAGGAATGATGTTTATTTTCATAAAGACAAGTGTTTTAAAAATGAGACAAGAAAAGTAGTAGCCCAAGATTTTGTTTATTCATTCAATAGAATAACAGATGAAAAACTTGCTTCTCCGGGTTTGTGGATTTTTGAAAATGTAAAGAAAGAAGGTGATAAATATTCCTTTTTTGCTATAGATGACACAACTCTAAGAATAGAATTGAAAAATATTTTCCCTCCTTTTCTTGGACTTCTTACAATGCCTTATAGTTTTGTTGTGCCAAAAGAAGCTGTAGAATACTATGGAGAGAATTTTAGAAAACATCCAGTAGGTACAGGAGCTTTTAAGTTTAAATATTGGAAGGAAGGAGTAAAACTTGTATTGCTAAAGAATGAAAACTATTTTGAAAAAGACTCTTTAGGTAATTCATTGCCATATTTAGACGCTGTTAATGTTAGTTTTATAGTAGATAAGCAAAGTGTTTTCTTAGAGTTTATTAAAGGTAATATTGATTTCCTTTCAGGTATAGATCCCAATTACAAAGATGAAATACTTACACACAAAGGAGAACTTCAGCCGAAATACAAAGATAAAATCAACCTGCAAAAGCTTCCTTATCTGAATACAGAATATCTTGGTTTCTATATGGAAAAAACAGATGGTAATCCTCTTAATAATAAACTCGTCCGTCAAGCAATAAATTATGGTTTTGATAGAAAAAGTATGATAAGATATCTTAGAAACAACATAGGAATTGCAGGAGAAAGAGGAATAGTTCCATATTCTTTATTACCAAGCACAGATAATGAGACTAATAGATATACTTATAATCCTCAAAAGGCAAGAAAACTTTTGGAACAATCTGGTTATTACAAGCAAAAACCAATAATAAGACTTTCAACAACATCTTCTTATTCGGATTTGTGTAAGTTTATTCAACAGCAACTTGGACTTTTGGATATGAATGTTAAGATAGATGTTTATCCTCCTGCAGAACTGAGAGAGATGATGGCACAAGGAAAAACAATGTGGTTTAGAGGTTCTTGGATTGCAGACTATCCCGATGCAGAAAACTATCTTTCCTTGTTCTACTCTAAGAATTTTACTCCAAATGGACCGAACTATACTCACTTCTCCAATAAAGAATACGACAGACTTTATCTTCTTGCCAGCAAAGAAAATGATATTAAGAAAAGAGAGCGATTATATGCTCAGATGAATGATATTATTATAGAAGAGGCTCCAATAGTAGTATTGTTTTATGATGAGGTTTTGCGTTTTTCTCAAAAAAATGTTTATGGACTTTCACCTAATGCAATGAATCTTCTTATTCTTAAAACTGTTTATAAAAAGTAGAAAAGGCGTCTTTATCATAAAAATATATTAATTTCGCATCAAATTTGTTTTGCTATGGAAATTACATTAAGACAGCTTGCATTGAAATTAAAAGGCGAAGTAAGTGAAAACTCTTTTGCAGATATTCAGATAGAAAACGTCTTATTTGATTCAAGGCGACTGAACTCTGTAAAAGGTACTGTGTTCTTTGCAATCAAAACTCAAAAAAATGATGGAGCAAAATACATAGATGACTTATATAATAAAGGTGTAAGACTATTTGTTGTTGATGATTGTTTTCCAATAAAAAATAGCAGTGCATGTTTTCTTAGATGTAAAGACGTTGTGGCAGCTTTGCAGACCTTAGCTGTTATGAATAGGGAAAGATATGATATTCCTATTCTCGCCATAACAGGTTCAAACGGCAAAACAATAACAAAAGATTGGATTCTTTCTCTTATTGCTGGAGATAAAAATGTTTGTGCCAATGCTAAAAGTTATAACTCTCAAATAGGAGTTCCTTATTCTGTATGTTCTCTAAACAAGGAAAATGAATTAGGAATATTTGAAGCAGGAATTTCAAAGAAAGGGGAAATGTTTGCTTTGGAACAAATCATAAAACCAACTATGGGAATTTTTACAAATATAGGTGATGCCCACCAAATAAACTTCTCATCTTTGGAAGAAAAAATAGATGAAAAATTATTGCTTTTTAAACATTGCAAACAACTGATATTTCACAATACAAACACCTTATTGACCAATAGAATAAAGTCTTTTGCAGAACAAAACAACATTAAATTGATTTCATGGGGAGAAGAGAAGTCAGACACCTACAAAACAGAGGAAATATTAAGAGAAATCTCTCCGAAACTCAAGGATAGAGCAAGCATAGAGAATATCATCAATGCTTATATTTTCTGTAGAACTATAGGGATAAGCAAAACGAAACTTATAAAGAGAATCAGACAACTCCATTCCATAAAAAGCCGTATGGAGATTTTGCAAGGTGTAAATAACTCTACGCTTTTGAATGATGCTTATTCAAATGACTATACTTCATTGGAAATAGCTTTGGATTTACTCAATACTCTTAACAAAAAAGATAAGCTCCTTATACTTTCTGATATACAACAGACATCTTCAGACAAACAGACTCTTTACTCTAACATCAATTCTCTCTTGCAAAATAAGAACATAAACAACTTAATCGCCATAGGTAAGGATTTTCTCTTCTATAAGGATTTGATAACAATAGAAAATGTAAAATACTATAAAGATACTAATGATTTTATTCAACAATCAAAACGAAAAGACTATCTAAACAAAACAATACTTATAAAAGGTGCTTCAAGTTTTCACTTTGAACAAATCGTAAAACATCTTTCTTTGCTCGGTCATCAAAGTGTTATGGAGATAAATCTTAGTGCTTTGGAAGATAATATAAACTTTTTCCGTTCTTGTATAAAAAACAATGCTATGATTTGTGCAATGGTGAAAGCAGATGCTTACGGTGCAGGATCAAAAGAAGTAGCTTTGTTTTTAGAAAACAATAATTTGGTTAATTATCTTGCGGTTGCATTTGCAGATGAAGGAGTGGAGTTACGACAATACGGAGTTACTTTGCCAATAATGGTAATGACTCCGGAAGAATATGCAAAAGAAAAAATCATAGAATATAACCTTGAGCCTGTTGTTCATTCTTTTGAGGTATTGGAACGCTTTTTCAATACTCATATTGATGTTCATATCAAACTTGATACAGGTATGCATCGCTTAGGCTTTGAAGAAAAAGATTTATCTCTGCTGATAAAAACATTGAAAGAGCATCCTGAAATAAGAGTTAAAAGTGTTTTCTCTCATCTTTATGGAGCCGATGATGAAAATCTTGATATGCACACTTCTGCACAAATGGATGTATTTGGTAGTCTTTCTGATAGGATAATAAAGGCATTTGATTACAAAATAATTCGTCATCTTTGCAACTCTGCTGCTATTCCGCGTTTCAGAGATATTCATTTTGATATGGTGAGACTTGGAATAGGAATGTATGGAGTTGGATATGACAGTTCTGTTCAAAAATATCTGCGTCCTGTTATGCACTTATATTCAACAATAACCCAGATACGAGAGATAGCAAAGGGAGAAAATGTGTCCTATTCTAATAAATTTGTAAGTAAAAGGCACATGCGTATTGCTGTTATCCCCGTTGGTTATGCGGATGGCTTGAATAGACATTTAGGAAACGAACGTTTTAGTGTTTATGTTAAAGGGAAACTATGCAGGATATTGGGTAATATTTGCATGGATATGTGTATGATAGACGTATCTGATGTAGAAGCCGGCGTAGGAGATAGAGTGGAGATATTCGGAGAAAACAATCCTGTACAAACTATAGCAGATGTTTTGGAAACAATTCCATACGAAATATTTACCTCTGTTTCTCAAAGAATAAAAAGAATATATTACAGAGAATAATAAAAAATAAAGCTATGAAACTTATTAAACGATGGTTGTATAATGCGAGGTCTTTTTCTGTACCTCAGAACCTTATGCCGAGTATTCTTGCAGTAGTGTTAGCAATTGGTGTATCTGATTTCAATGTCTTTCTTGGTCTATTGGCTGTTTTTGGTGTGTGCATGGTACATTTGGGAGGCAATCTCTTAGATGACTATTTTGATTACAAAGATGAACTTCTTTCGTATAGAGAAGAGTTAAGAAGTGAAGGAGAAAAAGCTTTTACAGACAAATACCCTTATTTAAAAGACGGCTCAACAACACCAAAGCAACTTCTTTTAGCCATATGCGTTTTCTTTGCTATTGCATTATTATGTGGATTTATTATTTGGTGGCAGAGAGATTTTGATTACTCTTTGGTTCTTATTGCGGGTGTAGCAGCTTTTCTTTGCTATTTCTATTCTGCACCTCCTTTAAAACTTGGTTTTCATGGATTAGGCGAATTGGTTATAGGTATTTGTTTTGGTCCTTGTCTTTTCTGCGGCGTGTATGAATCTGCTTGCGGAGGATTATATTCTCCTCAAACAGGTTTTGCTTGGCATATTATAGCTTTAGGTTGTGCAATAGGTTTATTTGTTACAAATATTCTTTATACTCACTCTTTTTTGGAAAGACATGTTGATGATGTTTCTCATAAGAAAACTCTTGCAGTCATACTCAAGACAAATTTTGCTGGTTTAACCGCTTTTGCAATGTTTCTTTTTATTCCTTTTATCTTAGTTTTGATATGTGTCTTCAATGGTTATATACATTGGGCATATAGTTTCGTCTGCCTGATGTTACCTCAAAGTTTTTGGCTTATGTGGGCTATGATTATGCACACAAAGAATGTAGAAGTACAGACAGATAAACCTCATGCGTGGTTAGGTCCAATGGATAATTGGGATAAAGTTGAAAAAGAAAACCGTTATTATCTTTTGCGTTGGTATGCTATGCGAAATATCAACACAGGTTTTTGTTTTATTCTCGCTGTTGTAAAGATTGTTCTCTCTTTAGTATCATAGACTATAAGTTATGAAAATGTTAGGACGCTTTATATACCTTTTCTTTTGGCAGTTGCTTTCTTTCTTTGGAAGAAAAGCACCTTTGCAGTCAGTTATCTTTATACTTGACAAATGCAATCTCAGATGTAAACATTGTTCTGTCTATGCTATTGCAAAACCACGAATAAAAACGTTGGAGAAAATAAGAGAGGAGTTGGAATATTGTCATAAAAAAGGTTCGCGTTTTGTGGATTTTGAAGGAGGAGAGCTTTATTTATGGAAAGATGAAACAGATTCAGGATATACTTATACTATTAATGATGTAGTAGATTTAGCTCATGAAATAGGTTTTTACTCTGTTACGATAACAACTAATGCACAACTACCTTTTATTGACACTCATGCTGATCAAGTATGGGTTTCTATGGACGGAGTAAATGAATGGCATGATAAGATTAGAGGCGAAGGCACATTTCAAAGATTGCAAGCGAATATACACCAATATAGTGAGTGGCGAAAAAAACAAAGCAGAAAAACTGCTCCTATTTGTGTTAATATGGTTATAAACAACATTAATTATCCCTGTTTAGAGGAGACATTGGACTATGTTAAAAACAATCCTGGCATAGATCAGATATCTATCAACTTCCATACACCTTTTGAAGAGACTAAAGAATTGTTTCTTGCGGAAGATATACGCAATAATATCATAGATAAACTGTTGCAATATAAACGCAGAGGTTATCCAATAATGAATAGTTACTCGGGACTAAAAGCCATGAAGATGAAAAAAGGGAAAACTCTTTGCACTCATAAACACTGTTGGATGACTAATTTTGTATTCTCCGATGGTTCAACAGCAGAAAAATGCATGGGATTTACTCATAATGTTTGTGATAGTTGTGGTTTTTCCATGGGAGGAGAGATGTATGCGGTACGACATTTGAAAATAGACACCTTGCTAAGTGGTTTAAAACTAAGAATTTAAACTTGCTGAAAAAAGACTTGATTTTCGTGAAAAAAGATCAAGTCTTTTTTTCTTAACTCTTAGTCTTTTGATGTAAAAGAGTTAGTCTTTTTTTACAAAGACTAACTCTTTTTTGTACCATTATATGTTGATAACTTTTTATGCTTTATAAGTATCTATAAAAATAATAATTTGTAATTTTGCACTTCTAACAAAAATACAAATATATATGTCATCAGAATTAAAGAACCTTTCGTCATATAATAAAGACGAAGTTCCCTCGGGAGAAAGATGTAGTTTCGGAATAGTTGTTTCCGATTGGAATGATGAAATAACGAATGCTTTGCTTGAAGGTGCTGTTCAAACTCTTATAGAACACGGAACAGACGAAAAAGACATACATATCCAACACGTGCCAGGTGCTTTTGAACTGCCTTTCGGAGCATCTGAACTCTCAAATAAAAAGAAGTTTGACGCTATTATTTGTCTTGGTTGTATAATTCAAGGAGAAACACGCCACTTTGAGTTTATTGCCGATGCTGTTGCCAACGGTATTATGCAGGTAAGTTTGAAAGAGGAACTCCCTGTGATATTTGGCGTTTTGACAACCAATACTTTAGAACAGGCTAAGGAACGTTCAGGCGGAAAATACGGTAACAAAGGAGTAGAAGCCGCCATCACCGCCCTAAAAATGTCAGATTTGTAATCTACTGTCCTGATGAAGAGAGCAAAACCTTTTGTAAAATGGGCTGGCGGCAAAACACAGTTACTAACTGAAATTGAAAAATTATTGCCAAACCGTTTTCTGACATCCAAGGATCTTACATATGTAGAGCCTTTTGTTGGTGGTGGTGCTGTGCTGTTTTGGATGTTACAAAAGTATGAAAATATAAAACAGGCAATAATTAATGATATTAATGCTGATTTAATTAATGTCTATAAGGTTATTAAGTCAGAACCAAAACAATTAATTGCTCTTTTATCAGAAATGAAAAAAAAATACATAGCTTGCTCAGACGAAGATAGAAAAAAGTATTTTCTGTATCAGAGGGAAAGATTCAACTTAGACAAAAGTGATGTTATAAAAAATTCAGCATGTTTTATATTTCTAAATAAAACATGCTTCAATGGATTATATAGAGTAAATAAGCAAGGATTATTCAATGTTCCACACGGAAGATATAAAAATCCAAACATTTGCGATGAAGAAAATCTATATGCTTGTCATGATATACTGCAAAAAGTAGAAATTTTACAAGGGGATTTTGAGCAAACGTTGCTTTATGCTGATGCTTATTCTTTTTTCTATTTGGATCCTCCTTATAAACCAATAAATAATACATCTTCTTTTACATCTTATACTAAAGAAGATTTTGATGATGATGATCAAATTCGTTTGAAACTATTTTGTGATGATATTTCAAAAAAGGGAAGTTTTTTTATTCTGAGCAATTCTGATGTTAATACGGAGCAGTATAAGAATGCTTTTTTTGATGACTTATACTCACTCTATGATATATATCGTGTTAAAGCTACTCGTATGATAAATTCAAAAGCATCATATAGGGGATATCTTACTGAATTAATGATAAGCAATAGTGTAGAGCGTGGATTAAATTATAAGTATTATGGTAAATAACAATTCTTGGCAAAAAATCTTTGACGATTATAATATTTTGAAACATGATTTTAATTCTGGTCCATTTGAATTGTCGGCTGAACAGATAAAGTCTTCTTGTCAAAATTTTAAGAAAACGACAGAAAGAGAGGTGAGAATTTTGTGCAAACAAGACTCAAGACAAGATAGACCTCAAATTTTTATAGATAATGGTTTGTTTATATTGCCGAAACATAATGGACATTATTATATAATGCAAGGTGAAGGGTATGTTGATATTCCTGACATCACCTCAGATATAAAATCATATAATAAAAAACTTGATTTTGAATTAAAAAGTTCTTTTGTCGGAGATTCAGAAATGCAAAATCTGGATTTTGCTTATGCTAATTCGTTAATCAGGACTTTTGTTAATGATGATTCATTAGTTCTTACGATACGAGGGAGGAAATATAGTCCTCAGTTTTCCTTTAAAGTAGGAGAAAATATTCTAACAGTTGAAAGTGTTCAGACAGAAGTAGATGCTGGTTTTGAAGGTAAGGATAGTGTTGTTTTAATTGAAGCGAAAAATTCAAAAACAACAAATACAATTATACGCCAATTATATTATCCATATAGACAATGGAAGATAAACACAGGAAAGAATGTTATTCCATTGTTTTTTGAAAAAAGAAATATAAATGGAGAAAACATTTATTATATATGGCAATATGATTTTACAGATGATAATGATTATAATAGTATTGTTTTAGTCAAATCAGCGAGATATAGAATAATATAGAATTGTGATTACGCCTTTTTTTAAATCGGTTGGGAATGATTTTGTTTTATTGCAAGGAAATACTTTGCAGATATTGAATGATTTTGATTTTAAGTTTGATATGATATTTGCTGATCCTCCTTATTTTCTTTCAAATGGAGGTATATCGTATCAAAGTGGAAAGATTGTTTGTGTGGATAAAGGAACGTGGGATAAAGGCTCTTCGGAAGATTATGTTAGAAGTTTCAATAGAGAATGGATTTCTTTGTGTAGAGATAAATTGAAGGAGAACGGTACAATTTGGATAAGTGGGACATATCATAATATTTTTTCTGTAGCAGATGTGTTGTCAGAACTTGGTTTTAAGATATTAAATGTAATTACGTGGGCAAAAACTAATCCACCTCCAAATATTTCTTGTCGTTATTTTACTCACTCTTCAGAATTTATTATTTGGGCTCGTAAAAATGAAAATATTCCTCATTATTTTAATTATGATTTGATGAAAGAACTGAATGATGGTAAACAAATGAAAGATGTTTGGTTTCTGTCTGCAATTTCTCCGTGGGAAAAATCATTTGGAAAACATCCAACTCAAAAACCTTTGAGATTGTTGTCTCGTATAATATTAGCATCTACTAAGGAAGGCGAATATGTATTGGATCCTTTTTCAGGCAGTTCAACTACAGGAATTGCAGCACGCCTTCTTGGCAGAAACTATGTAGGAATAGAGCAAGAAAAGGAATATTTGGAACTGAGTAAATTAAGATATGAAGAAATTTTAAAAGCAGATAAGCGAAATAGTTTTTTGAAAAAGATATATAATCAATGACAGCGAAAGATTTACGAATAGTTTTTTTTGGAACGCCTGAAATAGCGGCAATAGAACTTGAACATCTTTACAATAAGGGTTATAATATCGTTGGTGTTGTTACCAATGTAGATAAACCTATGGGAAGAGGGAAGAAGATAGCTTATTGTGAAGTTAAACAAAAGGCAATAGATTTAGGAATAACAACAATTCTTCAACCTCAAAGTATGAAAGATGAAACTTTTCTTGCAGAACTTAGAGAACTAAAAGCGGATGTTCAGATTGTTGTCGCTTTTCGTATGATGCCAAAGAGCGTTTATGCAATGCCTCCTTTAGGAACTTTTAATCTGCATACCTCTCTATTACCTCAATACCGTGGTGCAGCTCCTATTAATTGGGCAATAATCAACGGAGAAAAACAGACGGGAATAACAACATTTCTTCTAAATGAGAATATAGATTGTGGAGAGATTCTTTTGCAGCAAACAATAGATATAACAGATGATATGGATTTTGAAAATCTGTATTATACTATGGCAGAAAAAGGAAAAAATCTTATAGAAGATACATTGCATTTGTTAGCAAAAGAAGACTACACTACGAAAAAGCAGGTTAATGATGTTGAATACAAGCCTGCTCCAAAAATTTTCAAAGAGGATACTTTCATTGATTGGAAAAATAGGGGAGAGGATATAGTTAATTTTGTTAGGGGATTATGTCCTATACCTTGTGCAAAAGCTATTTTTACAGATGAAAACAACGAAAAATTATATGAATTCAAATTGTTTAAGGTGAAATTATATAGTCAAGAGCAAAAAACAGAGATAGGAAACTTTTGGATTGAAAATAAAAAAACTATTCTTGTACAAGCTTTCGATGGAATTATACAAGTAATTGATTTACAATTGTCAGGGAAAAAGAGAATGTTGGCAGAAGAAGTTATAAAG
>R24__coassemble_980_pt1 | contig 16881 bp, 15 predicted proteins | sample R24__metabat2_high_PE_045 | metagenome-assembled genome bin R24 | reverse complement strand
TCTGCAATACGTAAACTTCATTAACGACAAGCCCATTGGCAGAATTAAGTATGCACTAAATTAATTCCGCCAACAGGTATAAGGAAATAAAAAACAAAGATTTTCAATTAAAAGCGAAGATATTTTTAATAAAGCGACATCTTTTCCTACCGTTAATTAATTCCTTTGGAACTCCGTAAAAAGAACATCTGTAAAAGGAATATTGTAAGAATCCTTGACAGCAAAAACAAGGTTCATTATCAGAAACTTGTAAAACAATAAAAAAGTCTTCGTTTTAATTTTTTAACTCTTGATGTTTAGGGTGTAAAGAGTTGGTTTTAAATTTTTAAAACCAACTCTTTTTTTGAGAAGATGAAACACGCTGTTGTTCAATGTTTAAGTGGGTTAAGAAATCTTCTCTTTCCAAAGGCCGTCCTGCTTGATTATGGTGATAAGTTTTTCCAAAGCATTCGCTTCATCTATACTATTATAAACAAGATTGCCTTTTCTATACAGATTAACCTTTCCTCCGCCACAGCCAATATAACCATAGTCAGCATCTGCCATTTCTCCGGGACCATTGACTATACATCCCATCACGGCTATCTTCAATCCGACAAGATGAGAGCAGGCTCGCTTTACTTTTTCCAAGGCTTCTTGTATGTCATACTTTGTTCTGCCACAAGATGGACAAGCAATAAACTCTGCTTTAAAGACTTTTACACCCGTGGCTTGAAGCACTTGTTTTCTTAACTCTTCATCTTCCTGTTCGAAGTCTTCTATTGTCTTGTCCATAAGTTGTTTGGCGGCAAGTGAAATCGTTCTTATTTCTCTCTCCTGTTCGGAAAATGGGGTATTGGATTTGTTTTCATCATATATATCTTTGAAAGCATTGGCGAGATTCTTTGCTACTGGTATCTCGTTCTCAGGCTTTTCTGTCAAAGAGACTCTTATTGTATCTCCTATTCCCATACTTAGCAAAGAACCAATTCCACATATACTCTTGATTCTTCCGTCTTCACCGTTGCCGGCTTCTGTTACGCCAAGATGAATAGGGAAGTTGAGGTTTTCTTCCTGCATTTTCTTTACTAAAAGCTGGTTGGCTTCATACATAACCTTGACATTGCTGGCTTTCATTGAAACAACAATATCATAATAATCCATTGTAGAGAACATCCTCAGAAATTCCATAGCACTTTCCGCCATTGCCAACGGAGTATTACCATATCGGTAGAGTATTCTCTTGGAAAGTGAGCCGTGATTTACTCCTATACGCATAGCCGTGGAGTGTTTTTTGCAAATATCTACAAGAGGGAAGATATTGTCTTGGGCTTTTTGGAGTATGTCTTTGTATTGTTGTTCGGTGAAATCAGGATTCCACTGCTTATCAACATAGTTGCCGGGGTTTATCCTTATTTTTTCCACTAAGGAAGCAGAGATTTCTGCAGCCTTTGGATTAAAATGAATATCGGCAACCAAAGGGACAGAGTAGTTTTGCTGGATAAGAGAGTTCTTTATGTTGTAGAGGTTGTTGGCTGTCTTCTCGTCTGAAGCAGTAATCCTTACCATTTGACAACCGCAATCTACTAAGCTTTTTGTCTGATTGACTGTTGCTTGTGTATCCATTGTGTCTGTGTTAGTCATACTTTGTACAACTATGGGATTATTGCCTCCTATGATAACGTTTCCTACCCTTACTTCACGAGAAGAGCGTCTGTGTATTTTATTTCCAAGAGAATTATCCATATCTGCAAAACCTTTTTAATAAATCTTTGCAAAAGTAAGACTTTTTATCAGAAAAGCCATCGTATTTATCACAAAAAGAAACTATAAAACAAAATAAAATGATTCTTTTTTATATAGAATAAAATAAAATTTGTATTTTTGCAATCCGATAATGCTTGTTTTCCCAACGGTGAAAATAAGGAAAGAGTTTGAAAATAACATTATAGTAATAACATAAAACAAATTTAGAATTATGGCTTTCAATTTAAGAAACAGAAACTTTTTGAAAATGTTGGATTTTACTCCAAAGGAAATTCAATATATGTTGGATTTGGCTCGTGATCTTAAAAGAGCTAAATATGCAGGTACAGAAAAACCAACTTTAACAGGAAAAAACATAGCACTTATATTTGAAAAAACATCTACACGTACAAGATGTGCTTTTGAAGTTGCTGCTTATGACCAAGGAGCTCACGTTACTTACCTTGGACCTACAGGATCTCAGATAGGTGTTAAGGAAAGTATGAAAGATACTGCAAGAGTTCTTGGAAGAATGTTTGACGGTATAGAATATAGAGGTTTCAAACAAGATACAGTAGAAGAGTTGGCAGAATATGCAGGTGTTCCTGTTTGGAATGGTCTAACAAACGAATCTCACCCAACACAGATCTTAGCTGACTTCCTTACTATGAGTGAGCATGTAGATAAACCATTGAGTCAAGTTACTTTCGCTTATATTGGAGACTCTCGTTTCAATATGGGTAACTCTTTGATGGTTGGTGGAGTAAAGATGGGTATGGACGTAAGAATCGTTGCTCCTAAGAAACTTCAACCAGCAAAAGATTTGATAGATACTTGCAAGAAGATAGCAAAAGAAACAGGTGCTAAACTTACTGTTACTGACGATGTGAAGAAAGGTGTTAAGGGTTGTGATTTCCTTTATACAGACGTTTGGGTATCTATGGGAGAACCAGCAGAAGTTTGGAAAGAAAGAATAGATATGCTTAAACCTTATCAGGTAAATAAGGAAATGATGGAAATGACAGGCAATCCAAAATGTAAGTTTATGCACTGCCTTCCTGCTTATCACAACTTGGAGACTCAGGTTGGAAGAGACGTTAATAAACAATTCAAACTTGACGGCATAGAAGTAACAGAAGATGTATTTGAATCAGAAGCATCTATAGTATTTGATGAAGCTGAAAACCGTATGCATACTATCAAAGCCGTTATGGTTGCAACTTTGGGAGACTAATCATAGGTTTTCTAAATAAAGAAAAAGACGCTACGAAAAAAAGTAGCGTCTTTTTTTTGTGGACCTGCAGGGATTCGAACCCTGGTCCAAACAAGAAACACCCAAGATTTCTACATGCTTATTTTGTTTCAACTTGTCGGAAAAGAGCAATAAACAAACAACTTCTCTCTTTTCTTAGTCTTTGAAGATTCATCAAAGTTTAAAGACATCCCTTTGACTAAACCTTTTAACTGATGCACCCCAAAACAGAAAAGACAAAAGGTTGTATATCTTTTCTTGGAGCGTCTTGCTTCAGCACCTTGTGCCGAATAAAGAGTAATCTACTAAACCTTCGACTACGCAGCAAGAGCGTAAGTATTTTCGCCAATTAATTTTTGCGTAACCAAGTTTAAAGTTATTTGTTACCTGTAACTGCATGCTTACTTGACCATTTACCTTGCTGTCAAAACCAACCCAAGCCCATAATAGTCAAATCAAATTTTCAACCTGCAAAATTATAACAATTTCTTTTCTTATGCAAAAGAAAGAAGATAAAATTCCAACGTATAAAAAGATACGGACATTTTCTTATGTCCGTATCTTTGTTGTTTTATAAAGTTTTTCTTTTTTTAGAATTTTGTTTGCAAGCCGACGTGTTTTACACTTTGTTCATAAAGATTAGCAATACTTTCGCAGCATTCTACTCTTCTGATTGCTTCGGCAAACAATGGAGCAACAGAAAGAACTTTTATTTTCTTGCTCTCTCTTTTCAAAGGAATAGTGTCTGTGATTAATAACTCTTCTATTGCAGAGTTTTCTATCTTTTCTATAGCATCGCCACTAAGAACAGGGTGGGTTATCATAGCCTTAACACTTTTTGCTCCTTCTTCTTTTATAAGATTAGCAGCTTTGCAAAGAGTGTTTCCTGTGTCAATAATATCATCAACCAAGACAACATCCTTTCCTTTTACATCTCCTATCAACTGCATAGAAGCAACAGCATTTGGTTTTTCTCTATGTTTGTAGCACATAACAAATCCTGTTCCCAAGAATTTTGCATATTGATTAGCACGCTTTGTTCCTCCTGTATCTGGAGAAGCAAAAAGAAGATTATCTACACTATCATACAATCCTCTAAGATAAGGAATGAAAATACTTGAAGCATATAGATGATCTACAGGAATATTAAAAAATCCTTGTATTTGGTCTGCATGTAGGTCTATTGTTATAATACGATTAACGCCTGCTGCTTGTAAAAGGTCTGTTATAAGTTTTGCAGCAATAGGTACTCTTGGTTTGTCTTTTCTGTCTTGACGGGCAAAACCAAAGTAAGGAATAACTGCTATAATACTTTTTGCAGAAGCTCTTTTAGCAGCATCTACCATCATAAGAAGTTCCATAATATTGTCAGCAGGGGCGAACGTTGATTGAATGATGAACACATCTTTTCCTCTGACTCCTTCTTCTAAAGACGGTTGAAACTCTCCGTCTGCGTATTGCAAACATATACTTTCGCTAAGAGGTTTTTCATAAACTTCGGCTACTTTTTCAGCCAAGTACTTACTTGCTCTGCAAGAAAATAAAACTGTGGTGTCTTTGTGTTCCATTAATGACATTGTACAAATATTTTACTTAGGTTAAAAACAGATTGCAAAGTTACATAAATAATTTTTTATAGCAAAGATGTATATCTAAAAAATACAAATAAAAAAGGAAGTATAAAATATATACTTCCTAAAACTAATTTTGGTATATAAAAAATTATGCACCAAGTTCTAATCTTGCAAATGCTGTTACCTTTAAGTCTTTGTCTTCTTCTTTAAGGTAAGTTTCAACATTTTTCTTGCTGTCTGCAAAGTATTCTTGTGAAAGAAGAGTGTTCTCTTTGAAGAATTTTTCCAAACGACCCTTGGCAATGTTTTGAATCATTTGCTCGTTAAGGTTAGCAAGTTTTTCTTCAGATGTTTTAGCTATGATTTCTTTTGCTTTCTGAACATCTTCTGCAGTTATCCAACCTTTAGCCATATTGCTGTCCATGTGTTCTTCGCTATCAACATGTGCAGGGTTGATACCAGCTTTTCGTAATGCTGCTTCAACTGCTTTTTGTACTTGTTCTTGTTTTGATTTCTCAACATTAACCTTCATTTCCTCATCTATAACATTCTGAGGGAAATCTTCTTTTGTTAATGCTTGAGGACGCATAGAAACAACTTGCATTGTCATGTTCTTTCCAGCTACATCAAAACCAGCTTTGCTCATAGCAACAACACTTGCCATACGGTTTCCTGGGTGAGTGTAAGCATAGACTTGAGCTCCTTCAACAGTTGCATAGTTAGAAAGAGTTATTTTCTCTCCTATCTTTGCAAGTTGATCAATAACCAATGTTTCAACTTTTGTTCCGTTGATTTCCAAAGCATTTACTTCTGCTAAAGTCTTTGCTTTTGCATTGATAGCAGTGTCAAGCACACTTTGAGTGAAAGCAATAAAGTCTTGATTGTTTGCAACAAAGTCTGTTTCGCAGTTAAGCATAACAACTGCACCAAAAGTTTTGTCTCCGTTTGTTTTTGCAAGAACAACGCCTTCGTTAGCTGCGCGGTCTGCTCTTTTTGCTGCAAGTTTTTGTCCTTTTTCTCTAAGGAATTCGATAGCTTTGTTTACATCACCATCACATTCTACAAGAGCTTTCTTGCAATCCATCATACCAACACCTGTAAGTTGGCGTAATTTGTTTACATCTTGAGCTGTTATATTTGCCATTTCTTTTTCTCCTTCTTTTTATTTGTTATCGTCTTCTACAGCCTTAACTTTTCTAACTCTTTTTGGTTTTGCTTCTTTTGGTTGTTCATCATCCAAAAGTTCAGAAGCAAGTTTTTCTGATTTTTCTGCCTCAGCATCTTCTTGACGAGATTCTTTGTCAAGTTTTCTTTCTTGCATTCCTTCTTCAATAGCAGAACACATATACTTAACAATAAGTTCTATTGATTTAGAAGCGTCATCATTTGCTGGGATTGGAAAATCTATAAGGTCAGGGTTGCAGTTTGTATCAACCATAGCAAAAGTAGGGATGTTTAATCTACGAGCTTCTGCAACAGCAATGTGTTCTTTGTTTATATCAACGATGAACAAGGCTGCAGGTAAGCGGTTAAGATTTGCTATAGAACCAAGGTTCTTTTCCAATTTGCCTTTTTCTCTTGCTATTTGCAAACGCTCACGTTTAGAAATCATATTGGTATCTTTGCTATTGAGAAGTTTATCCAAAGATCCCATTTTCTTTACGGCTTTACGAATAGTGAAAAAGTTAGTAAGCATACCACCAGGCCAACGTTCTGTAACGAAAGGCATACCTGCTTCTTTAACAACAGAAGAAACAACGTCTTTTGCTTGCTTTTTTGTAGCAACAAACAATATTTGTTTTCCTGATTTTGCTATTTGTTTCAAAGCATTTGCAGCCTCTTCTGCCTTTGCAGCTGTTTTGTAAAGGTCAATGATATGAATACCATTACGCTCCATAAATATATAAGGAGCCATCTTAGGATTCCATTTTCTTTTTAAGTGTCCAAAATGAACACCTGCATCAAGCATTTTGTCAAATTCTAACATTTCTTTTGTTTTTTTGTTTACTTTCCTAAATTTTACTTTAAAACAACCGACAAGTAGTTGCTTTAGGATTAACAAATCTTGTCAGTTTGGATACTAAACTATCCTAAGAAAAGTGAATAAGGTTTCAACAACCTTATCCACCTTATAATAAATATTAACGTTTGCTGAATTGGAAACGTTTTCTTGCTTTCTTTTGTCCTGGTTTCTTTCTTTCAACCATACGAGAGTCTCTCTTAAGCAAACCTTTTGCTTTAAGAGCAGGTCTATCTTCTGCATTTACTTCACATAAAGCTCTTGCGATACCCATTCTCAAAGCTTCTGCTTGTCCAGAAAAACCACCACCATCAAGATTAGCTTTTACATCAAATTTACCCATAGCTTCTACTGTTTCAAAAGCTTGGCAAACGATATATTGCAAAGGAGCAGTAGTGAAATACTCTTTGTAATCTCTTCCATTGACTACTATTGAACCATTACCTGGTTTCATATATACACGTGCAACAGCAGTCTTTCTTCTTCCTATTGTGTTTATTACGCCTTCCATCTTTATCTAATTGAATTAAGTTCTACTAATTGTGGTTTTTGTGCTTCAAATTTGTGGTTTGGTCCTTCTACAACATGTAGATGAGTATATATTTTGTCTCCTAATTTATTTTTAGGGAGCATACCTCTTACTGCATGTTCAAGAACTCTAACAGGGAACTTAGAGAACCAAAGTCTTGGAGTTGCAAATCTTTGACCTCCTGGATAACCAGTGTGACGTACATATTGTTTGTCAGTAAGTTTTTTTCCTGTAAATTTGACTTTTTCTGCGTTTATTATGATTACGTTATCTCCACAATCAACATGAGGAGTAAAAGAAGGCTTATGTTTGCCTCTAAGAATGTTTGCCGCTCTTGTAGCTACACGACCTACAACTTGATTTTCGGCATCTATAACTATCCATTTTTTCTCTACATCAGCAGGTTTAACGGATATAGTTTTATAACTTAATGTACTCATTTCTACTTTTAATAATTTAGTTTTAAAAACTTTAATTACACTATCGCTAATTTTTTATACATCCCTTTCGGCCAAAAAAAGCATATATAAAACTTAGCAATACTCTTATCAAAAGCAAGTTACGTAAGGATTAACGGGACTTACTAACCAGTCTTTTGAAGAGTGCAAAATTACAATAACTTATTGAACTACAAAATTTTTTTGATAAAAAATTAAAAAAAGAAAGATTTTTCTACAGAAAGATTATGTTCTTTTCTTTCAGCAAATACTTAGTAAGAGAAGGTATAATATCTTTCTTGAAGCAGCGTTAATTATTTACGTTTATACTTATTATATTCATACAAAGCATATTGTTTACAGATAAACAATCCTGTCTTTCCGTTTAGGAACCCTCTTTGCAGAACAAAGTTCTTGAAAAACCTCCACGCCACTTTTATATAAATCATAGGTAAAGGAAGTCGCTTGTTTTTTTCGGCATATTCTTTGGCTTTCAATTCAGCATATTTTTTCTGCTGGGCAGCAAAGCTCTCTTTGTCTGCAAAAGTATTGTGCATCAGATCCCCTTCCAATAGCCCTGTTTTGCAGTTTTCTTGCATGCAAATGCTTTCATGAACATATTTGCCTTTGAATTCTCCGTACTCCTTATTATATAGACGCAGTTGTTTGTCGGGATATAAACCGCAAGTCTTAATCCAATGACCCCAAAAATTGTTAAGCCTTTTTACGTAATAGGCTTGCATAACGGAATTAGAACTTTTCAGTTTCAAAAGACTTAACCTCAGTTTCTCTGAAAGATATTCGTCAGCATCGATACTAAAGATATAATCATTATTTGCAAAAGAGGCAGCAAAGTTTTTCTGTTCTGCATATCCCAAAAACTTTTGAGAAATAAACCTTACTCCATATCTTTCACAAATCTCTTGAGTTTTATCTTTTGAAAGACTATCTACAACAACAATCTCATCTGCAACTTCTCGCAGACTCTCCAAACACTTAGCAATGTTTTTTTCTTCGTTGAGGGAGATAATTGTTGCTGTGATTTTCATAAATAGACTTATGTTCTAAAAAACTTGAGTCAGTTCTTTGAAAATAGATTCTCTTATTGCAGGAAGAAGACTATTTACATTTATGATATTTACTTTGTGTTTAGGGAATTTTTCATCCATTCTACCATCTACACTATTTGCAATTCCCTCTTCTGCTTTGTTATCAAATTCTGCGTATGCAACTATTGTTTTGGGTTTCTTCTCAACCGCAGAAACAAAATCCTGATGCAACCACAAGTGTTTTACTTGTTCCTCTTTAAGAGTTTCTGTCAATTTTGTAAGGAGTTTTTTTCTATTGTAGCGAGCAAGAAAAGAAGGTTTTCTTGTCTTTTTCTTTAAACTCTTAGCCAATTGTTTGTTAGTTTTCTTATCTATCATCAAAAACGTTTTTTAATTTCTAACTAAAAACTATTCCATTGAATCTGTCGCAAAATTACAACATTTTATTTTTCTTAATACTTTTTTTGATTGAAAACTCGTTCATAAAAATATGTTTTAAGAGATTTTTAATAAATTTTATTTGAAAAACAAAAATCTTTTGTAACTTTGCGACCTTATTATTACGTATAATAGCAGAATAAACTATAAGAAAATTTTAAGAAAAATGAGTATAAAAAAGTTTTTTGTATTTTTTGCAACTATCTCAATGGCAATAAGTCTATTTGCACAAAAGCAAAGTCTTACACAAAAAGCAGATGCTGCTTTTAACAGCAAACAATATCTTGTTGCTGTGGATTTATATGATAAGGCTTATTCTAAAGTTAAGGCTAACCGCCAAGAAAAAGACCGTATTTTGTTTCAAAAAGCAGAATGTTACAGATATTTAGACGAGAAAGAGAAAGCAATCAAGACTTATCAACGTCTTGTAAAAGCTAAGTACTATCAAACTCAGCCTCGTATTTATCTTTATATGGCAGACTTCCAGCGTTTCCTTTCAGATTGGGATAATGCAGAATATAACTATAAAGAGTACTTGAAACTTGTTCCTGATGATGCTTTGGCTAAAAGAAGATTAGAAAGCATAGCCTTAGCAAAGAAGATGATGGCTAATCCAACGAAGCACGAAATAAAAGAAGAAAAGAACTTGAATACAGAATGGAATGATTGGAAGCCATCGTGGGATAATGCTGTTGAATGCCAATCAATCACCTTTACTTCTTCAAGAAACAACTCAGAAAGCAAAGATAGAGATGCTTGGACTGGAGAATATTTTTCAAATATCTATCAATCTTCAAAACTTAAGAATGGAACTTTTGGAGATGGTTCAGAGTTTTCTGTTGCAGGTATAAATACCGCTGCTAATGAGGGAGAATTGATAAAGATAGACAATGGGAAAACGACACATTACTATTTTTCAAGATGTAATATAAAAAAGAATATGCAGTTAAACTGTGCTATCTATTCTTCTCCTATTGAACCAGCAAAAACAAAAGGTAATAAAAAAGCGACTGCATCTAAGGAAAATAAAGACAACAAGGATAAAGATAAAAAATCTTCAAAAGGAGGTGATGAGGCAGAGGCTTTTGTTATGTTAGACCTTGGTGATACAGCCTACAACTATTTCCATCCTGCAGTAACAAGTGATGAACTTACTATCTATTTCTCTTCTAATCGTCCAGGAGGAGAAGGAGATTATGATATATGGAAAGCAACAAGAAATAGTATCAATGAACCTTTTGGTAATGTTACTAACCTTGGCAAACTTATAAACACAGAAGGTAAAGAAGAGTTTCCTGTTCTAAGAGGTAACGACCGTTTGTATTATTCTTCTGATGGTTTGAAAGGATTAGGAGGTTATGATATTTTTGTTTCTTCATTGGAAGATGGTGAATGGTCAGAACCACAAAATATGGGTTATCCTATTAATACTCCTTTTGATGAGATAGGTTTGATATTTAACTATAACGAAGACGAAAGCGTTGCTGCAGAAGAGAGTGGCTATTTTTCTTCTAACAGAGACGGAGGAACAGGAGGCTACGACATTTATTCATTCTATCGCGCACCTATGTTCTTTACTTTGAGTGGAGAGGTTAGAAACGATAAAAGTATGCAGGCAGTTCCTGGTGCAAGAGTAAGACTTATAGGTGATGACCACTCTCAGATAGAGACGCGTACTAATAATGAGGGAAAGTACGAATTCAACAAAGAACAAGTAAAATACAACGTAAATTATAAACTTCAGGTGTCCCAAATAGATTATATGAACACTGAAGGAACAGAAACGACAGTTGGTTTGACCACAAGCAAAGATTTGGTTCACAACTTCCGCCTTATGCCCATTCCAAAAGACCCTGTTGTTTTGCCAGAGATACGTTATGATTTAGCAAAATGGGATTTACAAGACCAATACCAAGATTCTCTTTCTGACCTTTTGGTTATATTGGTTAATAATCCTACATACGTTATAGAACTTGGTTCTCATACAGATTCACGACCATACGTAACCCTAACTAATGACACTCTTTCTCAGCGTAGAGCAGAAAGTGTGGTAGAGTTCTTACAAGCTCGTGGAATAGAGCCAGGAAGAATGGTCGCTAAAGGTTATGGAGACAGAGTGCCAAGAACACTTATGAGAGAGACATACGCAACTTACGGAGGTAAAACATACAAGTTTCCTAAAGGTATAACTCTTACTGATGATTATATCAATTCTTTAAAGACTAAAGGAGAGAAAGAAGCAGCTCATCAGCTAAACCGAAGAACAGAATTTCGTATTCTAAGGACAGACTATGTCCCTCAAACTGTTAAGGACTCTTTAACAGATGCAAGTCTCAAAAGTCATATTGTTGATATAGTCTCTGACAATAAACCAGCGCCTATTACAGATATACCTATTATATATACAGATAATCATATCAAAATAACAATGATAGACGGCAACAAGGCACAGCTTTACATTATTCTTAATGGTGCTGCTGTCCCTGCTATCTATGATGAGAGATATAGAGACGCTGCTGTTTTGGATTGGGACCAAGCAACAAAGTTCCTTGTTACAGGAAGAATAACAAAAGACGACTTTAAAGATAAAGAACGTGCCTTTGACGAGAAAGGACAGATACTTGACAACGCTGTGCTTACTTTTAAAAACGCTGCTATTGGTAACTATAAAGCCGATAAGTTTGAAGTCATTGTCAAGAAGGGTATGACTTATACAATGATAGTAAACAAAAACGGATTGAAAGATTTCGGTCAGTTTGTCTATAGTCCAGAAACAGGCGAGATAATCTTTGACAACTAAATGTTTATATCTTTGTAGTATTGAATACAATGGGATAAGCAAGGGAGTATTCACGTTTTTTGATAGTTTAAATTATGAGAGCAAAAAAGAAAACGGATTGGAAACGATAATAGCAGTTTCAATCTTATGTTTGGGACTTACGATAGGAAGCCTTATTCCTGAAAAGAGAGAATCTGTTGAAACAGGTCGAATAGGGGATATATGTAATATTGATCCAAGAAAGAATAATTCTCAAAATGAATCTCAGAAAATAAATACAGACTCTGATTTGCTAAACAGGTGTGAGGAAGATGAATATTGGGAAATAGAAAAAATTGGCGATACTTACTATAAAGTAAGACGTGAGATGCTGATATAGGTTTCTTTTCAGATGAAGAATTGGACAGAGAAGAAGTAATAGGAAACAAAAAAGATCTATATAAATACTCTCATTCAGAAGAAAGATATGAATACAATAAATAAAATTAGAAAATTTATAAAAGAGAATTAAGGATTATATCAAAGGGTGTGATCCTTTTATATGTAATTATGATTCGTATTATTCTTACAATATTAGTCGGCGTTATCGGTTTTTTTGGATTCCTTGGACTAATCATCTGGTTCTTTCAGGATATGTATAGTTTTTTCAAGAAAAATGAACTCTATTCTGACGACTGACCTTGGAATATCTTTCACTAATCTGTACTTTATACTATGTTAAGTACAACAGAGAGTCAGGCATCTGATCTGCTATGTTTTGTAATTTTTTATCAAAATCTTTTATTGTCATTTTTTATTATTTTTTTGCTTGTAGTCTAATTTATTGTTGTAATCTTGCGAAATGGAAAGGCATGATAATACGCAGGGTGTTTCGATCGCCCAGTGTTATTGTGCCTTTTCTACGTTTTCAGGAATGTTACTTGTAATAGAATAAAGATACATTTCACATTTGACAACATACTCTTTTTTATATGTGATTATTTGGTAGTTACAAAGAAATTATGTAATTTTGCAATTGAATTTCAATTTTGCATAAAACGATGAAAATAATTGAAAGAGAGATAAGTAGGGCTATATATAAGGCAATAGAATATTATTCTGTTATTTGTGTTACAGGACCTCGTCAATCAGGAAAAAGTACTCTAATAAAGCACATGTTTAACGATTATGCTGTATTTTCGTTAGAGGATTTGGATGTAAGAAATTATGCCGAAAATGATCCTATCGGTTTTTTAAATCAAACGGGAACTGGTATTATTTTGGATGAAGTACAAAGGGTTCCATCCTTATTTTCATATATTCAAGGAATTGTAGATAATAACCCGAAAAGAAAATTCATTCTTTCGGGGAGTTCGAACTTTCAAATGATGAAAACCATCACACAATCATTAGCGGGACGTGTTGCTTTGTTTGAATTGCTGCCAATGTCATACAGTGAAGTTGCGAATATATATAAAGATATGTCCTTAGATGAAATACTGTTCAATGGATTATATCCAGCCATCTGTGCAAAGAAAAATATTCCCGATATGCTGTATCCTTTCTATGTCAAAACCTATTTAGAAAAAGATGTTAGGGATTTGTTGCAAGTCAAAGGTATAATGCAGTTTAACAACTTTCTAAAACTATGTGCAGGAAGAATTGGCTCTGTATTTAATGCTTCACAGTTAGCCAATGAAGTTGGAGTTACTTCCAATACAATAACTTCTTGGCTTTCCATACTGCAAACCTCATATATTGTTTATTTGCTTCCTCCTTACTATGATAACTTTGGTAAACGTTTAATTAAATCTCCAAAACTTTACTTTTGCGATACAGGTCTTGCGTGTTACTTACTGAATATTGAATCTATCTCCCAATTATCACGCGATAAGTTAAAGGGATCGCTATTTGAGAATTTTGTCGTTTCAGAATTCATTAAACATAGATTAAATCAAGGAAAAGAACCTCGTCTTTACTTTTATAGAGATTCAAATCAAAATGAAATAGACTTGTTGTCATTGGAAGAAGGAGAATTGTCTGCTTTTGAAATCAAGTCTTCAATGACTTATAACTCCGTATTTGAAAAAACACTGAAGAAAACAGCTTCTCTAATCAAACAACCTATATCTCATAAAACTGTTATCTATGCAGGTAATATGGAAAACACTGTTTCTAACATTAAACTTATTAATTACAGACATTTATTTCAATGAAAATAACTATTTTTTCTTTAAAAAAATCGCAATAACATAGGTATCCTATATATGACGCAGATGGTTTCTTGTTCCTCAATGAAGACTCTTAAAACCTATTCTCCTTCGTTTCTTAAAGTTTAAACCATCATGCCAATCACGAAGAAAGCCGCCAAAAATATAACCAAAAATAAAACTTAACATAATAAAAGCGTTATATATTTCTATATAACGCTAAAAACTTAATATTAGTATGTTGTGAATTGCTTTCAATTTTGTATCTTTGCAGTGTAAAACACAACTTATTTGCTAAGTAAAAAAATTTGTTTATCTTTGCAACCATAATTTTATATTAAACATTATGGATGCTAAAGACAAACAAATTACCAAATTATGCCTTGCATTACGTATATTAGTATATATTTGGATAATAGGCAAATTATTAGAAATCATTGGTTTTACGTTAAAATTTTTTGCAGGGTGACAAATTTTGTCAGCCTGCTTTCTCTTGTGTTCAGAAATTGTCGGAATTTCAATTTCTGAGAGGTACGAGGAAAGTTGTGAATTGCTTTCAATTTTGTATCTTTGCAGTGTAAAACACAACATGCCTTTATCCTTTCACTCTCTTTCATCTGTTGTGAATTGCTTTCAATTTTGTATCTTTGCAGTGTAAAACACAACCTTATCCTGAACTTATCCAGGAATGCGATGCTTCCATATCTAAGACTATTCTCGGTAATACCCTAACAACAGAACAAGGCTCTCAAGGCTCTCAATCGCTCGGCTCCGTACATCTTCAAGTAGAGGAGAACAAATACCGTGCAGATAAGAACTTCGTCCTCGCTGTGCTAAACTCCCAATTCAAAGCGATACTTAAACGATATGGCTTCAATGTTACCAATGGCTATATCTATTTTGAAACACCAGAGAAAGATTGGTCTAAACTACAGACCAAATGGAATGTTCTCTCAGGCATAGCCTCTCACGTTCCTATCTCTGACGACTATATATACACAGAATTTGATATTCCTAAACCAGACAACTATGAGGAGCTCAAAAAACAACTGCAAGAACGTCAAGCACTGCTCCCTGCAGACTCTTCTTTGAACAACTCCCTTCCGTCCTTAGATTTTTTCGTCTAAGGGCTGACACCCTCAGCCCTATACATATTACTCCCTTAGATAGATTATATCTCTCTAACTCGGACTATTCTCTTTTGCAATTACTCACCCTCTTTACAAGAGTGCCTTATACTCTTGCAAACAAACAACAATATGAAGATATATTATCTAATCTTGAACCCGACAAGATTAGTTCCTCTCTTGCTCAAGGCTACAGCGATAACCTTATCAAAGGCGTTGCTTCCGTCCTAAAAAACGATGACGACCTAACCTATCAAATCAAAGCCAACACCACTCGTTTTGCTTACTACAAAGCCTATAAGGTCTCTTCCCTTCTTAACGAAGTACAACAGCAGTACAAAGGTAAAGATAAAGAGATTAAAGACCTCTCATACGCTATCCTCAACACCTTCAACCGCTATCAAGCCTCTGAATACAACACCACCATATCTCGTTGTAGAACTGCTAAACAATGGCAACAATTCACCTCAGATCCTATCAACAACCAACTATTCCCTAATATCCGCTGGATTCCTTCCCGTTCGGCTAATCCTCGTGAAGCTCACAAACCATTCTACAACAAAGTATGGGCTAAAAACGACCCTTTCTGGTTAGACAACCAACCGGGAGCCCTTTGGAACTGCAAATGTGATTGGGAACAAACCTCTCTACCTGTTACCGCTGGAAACCCTACAAATAATATCTCTCAACCTGGACTTCGTGGCAATCCAGCCATCACAGGCAAAATATTCTCAGATGATGCCTCCTATTTTAAAGTAGGCAACGCCAAGCAAAGAAAACAAACCGAAATCATCTGCCAATCCTCCGCCCGAAATTTATTGCAGAAAAAGGCTAAGAATCACCCACTCTTGCAAAAGGAGACTTCTTGTACTATTAACAATAAAACCTATGTTGTAAAATTTAGAGATATCAGCATTAAAGAATATGCTCAAAAAATGATAGGCGACAAGAATTATTGGCTAAAAATTGCCATCCTTGAATGTATGCCCGAATATATTAAAAATGCCAAATATGTAAAAACAGAAAACGTTGATTTATCTCATAATACCGGTAGGACATTAAGATTAAAAAAGAAACTTAAAAATTTTCATTATTTTTTAAGCAACTTACCAAATGGGTCTTCGATAACAATAGAAATAGCAGAAACAAAAACAGGAGATTTTTACTTATATACTATGGTTGAAGAACATGAAGAACATAAATGAGAAAAAGTCAGACAGCATAGTCCCGGTACAGAACCCAATGCTATGTCAGACTTTTTCCACACTGCAAAATTACAACAATAATTTAAATTACAGATAAAATACAAAGAAAAAATACAAAAAGTATTATGACTCTAAAAGATTTTGACAAAAAGTTCCAGGATATAGCCGATAAAGTTCCAGACTTTATCCAAAATATCGCTCCTCGTATTGCAGGACAAGTCGCTCTTGATCATGCTAAAGAAAATTTCCAACGCCAAAGCTTTGATGGGTTGTGAATTGCTTTCAATTTTGTATCTTTGCAGTGTGAAACACAACACAAACGTAGTTTGCTGTTCAAAGAACACGTTGTGAATTGCTTTCAATTTTGTATCTTTGCAGTGTGAAACACAACTGTATTTTTTTAAGATTGTTACCAACTTATGTTGTGAATTGCTTTCAATTTTGTATCTTTGCAGTGTGAAACACAACTAATTCGCTAAAGATTAATCCATATAAGCTTTCTCAAATTCTAAAAAAATTGAAAAATATAAATGATAAACAAAACATATAAGAATACT
>R24__coassemble_979_pt1 | contig 16883 bp, 10 predicted proteins | sample R24__metabat2_high_PE_045 | metagenome-assembled genome bin R24 | reverse complement strand
GGCTTAATCTTAGTGATTTGACTTCTGCTGATGGTTTGGATATATGGAATGGTTTGGCTTACTATAATGAAGCAAATGAATATATAGGTTTAACAGATACTAAACCATTTAAAATAGGTTTTAATTTTGGTCTTGTTGCTCAAGGAAATTTAACAGGTAATTGGTGGTGGCAAGGCAGTTTTATTTTTACAACAAAAGGATATAAGTTAAGTACTCAAAATCTTGACATAAAAGCAACAGCTGGTTATATGCAAATACCTTTGGAAATAATGTATAAATTTCCTATTAAGAAAACAAATCTCTTGGTATCTGCAGGTGTTTTTGCAGGAATAGGTGTGTATGGCTTTACTTATTTTGAAGACCATTATGGAGAAGAGCAATCCCCTCGAATACATCATACTTTTAAACCTACTCCAACAATAACAGGAATAGAAGAAAGTAATGAATTAATTGCTTGTGATATAACAGTACATGGAGCCAATGATTATTGGAAAGATGAAGATGATACTTTTGCTTCAGATGGTACGTGGATATTTGACGGTGGTTTCCAATTAGGTTTAGGTTTTGAATGGTGGAGGTTTCAGTTTATGCTAACTTACCAATATTCCTTAACTCCTTTCTATGATTATGACTACGATTATTCTTATCGTTACAGACCAAAAGGAATGAATACTAAAAACTCTTTTGATTATTTTGGAATAAAAGACATATCTTCTCCTCGCCAACACGTGATTTCGTTTAATATCTCTTATTTCTTTGATAACTTGAAGCATAATATAAGATTATAATGCAAAGGTTTATTTATATATTGTTGGCTTATCTGTTTTCTTTCTCTACGTTGGAAGCACAGGAAAATAATTCTCTTTTGAATGATGATACAATCTCATTTGAAATACAAAAAGATTGGCTTTCATTTCATACTTCTGCATTCTTTGGTAAAACATTTTTTAATGAAAATATTTTTGCTACAAACTACGGTTTTGATTATTCTCGTCAATTAAATAATAAGACAAAACTGTTTGTTGGTTTTGATATTATGAATGCAGATGTTAAACCAAGAGACCTTGCTCCGCGAAGAACAAAGACAAGTGCTTCTGCATATATAGGCTTACAATACGACGTTAATGAAAAACTTTCTCTTGCAGGTTCTGTATTCTATGATTCTTTTTTCAATACATTAGGAGCAGACATAGACGTTATGTATAAATTCAATGAAGATACCTACTTCAATTTCTATGCAATGTTTTCCAAAACCTTAGATGACCATTCATTTAAGCCAAGTTTTTAAGATAAATTATTTCCTTTTCAATATTTTATACCTTTGTTCGTTATAAATACTGATTAAATTTATTAAGAATGACTAATAAACTAAGATGTGTAGTATTGTTTTTGTTGTTGTTTGTGGGGCATATTGCTATGGCTCAGCAAATAAAAGGAAGTGTAAAAGACAGTAAGAATAAAGCTATAGAAAATGTCAGCATAGGAACACTTAATCTAAAAAACCCAATAGGAACTTCTTCCAATAACAAAGGAGAATATTCTTTAAAACTAACTCCTAATAGAGAATATATAATAAGATTTTCTTGTATTGGTTACAAAGACTTTGATACAACAATAAAGATAGAAGAACATCGGACGATAATTCTTGACGTTGTTCTTCAAACTGAGAGTACAACACTTGAAGGCGTGGAAATCAAGGGAGATTATTCTCGTGAAGAAGGAGTAACAAGAATATCTTCCGATTGGGCAAAAAATACAGCAGGTCCAACAGGTGGAGTGGAAAATGTAATAAAAACAATAGAGGGAGTGTCTTCCAATAATGAACTTTCTTCTCAATATTCTGTAAGAGGAGGAAATTTTGATGAGAATCTTGTATATGTTAATGATATAGAGATATTCCGACCTATACTTGTTAGAAGCTCTCAGCAGGAAGGCTTGTCTTTTATTAATCCTGATATGATTAGTGATATACAGTTTTCTTCTGGTGGTTTTGCTTCGGAGTATGGTGATAAGATGTCTTCGGTTTTAGATATAAAATACAGAAAACCTATGGAGTTTTCAGGAAATGTTTCCATAGGATTATTAGGAGGTAGTGTTTATGTAGTAGACAAAATAAAGGATAAATTTACTTATCAGTTATCGTATAGAAACAAAACAACGCAATATTTACTAAACTCTTTGGAAACATCAGGCGATTACAATACAACCTTTCATGATATTCAGGCTTATATTACTTGGGATATAAACGGAAAAACTGATTTGTCTTTCATTGGCAATCTTTCAGATAATACTTACAAGTTTAAACCCAAGGACAGAGAGACTGACTTTGGAGACATCAACAATCCTTTGAAGTTTAAGGTCTATTTTGATGGCGAAGAGAGAGATAGGTTTTCTTCACTGTTTGGAGCCTTGAAACTAAATTATAAGATTAGACAAGATTTACATCTAAAGTTTATCACATCCGCCTTTTCTACAACAGAGAAAGAAACATACGATATTCAAGGACAGTATTGGTTAAGCGAATCTTCTGGAGTTGCGAGCGAAGAAGACTTTGATTTGGGAATAGGAACGTATTTAGAGCATGCAAGAAACAATCTTCAAGCACGATTGTTCAACATTGAACACAAAGGCGAGAAGTATTATGATAACGGGGTTTTGTCTTGGGGAGTGAAATACCAAAGAGAGATAACTTCAGATAAGATAAACGAATGGAAAATGGTTGATTCTGCTGATTATTCTATTCCTTCAAATTCTGATGAGATAGGAGTCTATGATACAGTTTCTGCACCTATGCTTCAAAATTGGTATAATAGCAAAAACGATATTAACAGCAATCGTTTCACTTTCTTTATTCAGCGTCATATATCTTGGAAGAAAGAATCTGGAACTTATTTCCTTAATGCAGGAATCAGAGCTCATTATTGGGATTTCAACAAAGAGTTTTTCCCATCACCAAGAGTAAGTTTCTCTTACAAACCTAAGATAAAACAAGATATACTCTTCCGTTTTGCAACCGGGCTTTACGCACAATATCCTTTCTATAGAGAATATAGAAACCAAATAGGTGAAATAAATAAGGATGTTAAAAGTCAGAAGTCTCTTCATTTTGTTCTTTCATCTGATTGGAATTTCAAGATAAGGACAAGAAACTTCAAACTTACTTCGTCTTTGTATTACAAACATCTTTGGGATTTGATTCCTTATTATATGGATAACCTTCGTTTGCGTTATACTGCCGAGAATAATGCCAAAGGTTATGCTGCTGGATTGGATATAAAACTTTTCGGAGAGTTTATTAAAGGAATAGATTCTTGGTTCACTCTTTCTATTATGCAGACAAAACAAGATATAGAAGGCGATGGTGAAGGCTATATCCCTCGTCCTACCGACCAATTGGTGAATATGAGTGTTAGTTTCCAAGATTATTTGCCTTCAATGCCTTGGATGAGAGTCTATCTTAACTTTAACTATGGAAGCGGTTATCCGTTCTTTGTTCCAAATACAAATGTTGTTCTTTCACGTCCTAACTATTTGAGAGCAGATCTTGCATTTACGTTTAGGATAAAAGATGAAGAAGATTCATGGGCAAGCAAAAACTTTCTTAAAGTTATAAAACGGATATGGTTAAATGTGGAATGGTTAAATGTATTTAACAATAAGAATATTATTTCCTACACATTTATAAAAGATAACTACAATATCACATATCCGGTTCCAAATTATCTCACACCGTCTATGCTTAACGCAAAACTAACCTTTGAGTTCTGATTATAGGACCTTTTGGACTTTCTTTTTAGAGATTGTTCTTTTTAATCAATAGTTTCAGTTCTTTATCGCTAATATTAACTGTGTCGGATTTGTCGTATATTGCGACCAATGTAATTTTTGTTTCCTCTATACTAACCAAAATAGTGTGAGTTATGACTCTTGCACCGCCACTTTTACCTTTGCCTTTTGAAGTTATTGCAAAGCGTACCTTCCTCAAATTCTTACCAAGCTGAGTACCAATGAATGGATTTTCTTTCAATTCTTCAAGAAACGCAGAGTAATCTTCCCGCATTGAAGAATAACGCTTTGCCAGGTATTTCAAATCTTTGGCAAAATCGGGAGTAGCAACAATTCTACAGTTCATTAAGTAAATTCTCCGCAGTTATACCTTTCAGTTCTCCGCCTTGCATTTGATGTAGCTGGTTGAAGGCGTGGTCTATCTTGTCAAGTGCCTGCTTTTTTTCAGCGTTCTTTTGTTCAATAAACAGAGAACGGACGAAATCGAGCATTTTTCTTAACATATCTTCGCTATCCAACATTGGATTCATTTCCCTGAAAAGCTCTTCTCTTAATTGTATAGCCTCCATAATACTCCATATTTTTTTGCAAAGGTACGATTTTTTATTCAAATCGCAATATAAGGAAGATTTTTTTTGTTTTATTTCAGTCTTTTCCTCGGTATTTTCTTTGTAAATAAGAAAAAGACTTGATGTTTAGGTGAAAAAGAGTTGATTTTAAATTTTTAAATCTTGATGTTTAGGGTATAAAGACTTGGTTTTAATTTTTTAAAACCAAGTCTTTTTTTGTTAATATTTAAAAAAAATAATTCAAAATCCGTGCATTTGATTTTTTTTTCTTATTTTTGCAAATTGAACATTTAGTGTTAAACAGAAAAATAAGAATACTAACAGCGTGAAGCGTTCTTTATGGACGCAACGCAACGAGAAAAATAAGAGTAATGAAAATAGTAGTTTTAGCAAAACAAGTACCTGATACAAGGAACGTTGGTAAAGATGCCATGACTCCAGAGGGTACAGTAAATAGACAAGCCTTGCCTGCAATTTTTAATCTTGAGGATTTGAATGCATTGGAAATGGCTTTGGAAATTAAAGACAGAGTACCAGGAACAGAGATAACTGTTGTTACTATGGGACCTTCTCGTGCAGCAGAAATAATAAGAGATTCTATGTTTAGAGGAGCAGACAATGGAGTTGTTCTTTCTGACAGAAAACTTGCTGCAAGTGATACATTAGCAACTTCTTACGCTATTTCACAAGCAGTTAGAAAAACAGGAAAATTTGATATAGTATTTGGTGGAAGACAAGCTATAGACGGCGATACTGCACAAGTAGGACCTCAGACAGCAGAAAAACTTGAAATACCTCAAATAACATACGCAGAAGAATTGGTTGATGTTGATGAAAAGTCCATAACTATCAAACGCCGTTTGGAAAGAGGTGTGGAAGTAGTTAAATCTGCTTATCCTCTTTTGATTACCGTGCATTCTTCTGCTAAACCTTGCAGATTCTATAATGCTAAACGTGTTATGAAATATAAACATGCTTTCTCCGCTTCAGAAGCCAAGGAAAGAAATCTTGATGTAAATGCATGGAATGATTTTCCTTACTTGAAGATAGAAGAATGGAGTGCAGCAGATGTAGAGGCTGAGGATAACAGAATAGGTCTTGCAGGTTCTCCTACAAAAGTTAAGAAAATAGATAACGTTGTTCTTACTCAAAAAGAAAATGTTACCATTGAGCCAACAGAAGAGAACTTGGACAATTTAGTAAAGAACTTAATAGATACACATATAATAGGATAAAGATATGGATAATGTATTTGTTTACTGTGAAATAACAGAAGAAAATCATATTGCAGACGTTAGCCTTGAACTTATAAGTAAGGCAAGAAAACTTGCAGATGAATTAAAAGTAAAAGTTGAAGCAATAGTTGCTGGTAATAATGTGGCAGATTTAGAAGAAAGTCTTTATCCATACGGTGTTGATATTATCAATTATGCAGAGGATAAACGTTTGTTCCCTTATCAGACATTGCCTCATTTTTCTATTGTTACTAAACTTATTAAAGAAAAACAACCACAAATAGCTTTGTTTGGTGCAACAAGTGTTGGAAGAGATTTAGCTCCAAGAGTTGCTTCTTTCCTTCGTTGCGGTTTGACAGCAGACTGTACTTCCTTGGAGATAGGAGAATATGAAGACAAAAAAGAAGGTAAGGTGATAGATAATCTTCTTTATCAGATACGTCCTGCTTTTGGTGGTAACATCATAGCAACAATCGTAAATCCTAACACTCGTCCTCAAATGGCAACAGTAAGAGAGGGCGTGATGAAAAAAGAAGTCTATAATCAAAATCACAAGGGGGAAGTAAATCGTCTTGATGTTAGTAAATATGTGGAAGATTCTGATTTCTGCATAGAAATTTTGGAACGTCATATTGAGCAACAGAAGGTGAATATAAAAGGAGCTCAGATTATAGTTTGTGGTGGTTATGGTATGGCTTCAAAACCTGATGGTTTCAAACTTCTACACGAATTGGCAGAAACATTAGGAGGAGAAGTAGGTGCTACACGTGCTGCTGTTGATGCTGGAATGACAGAACATGAACGTCAGGTTGGTCAGACAGGTGTTACAGTACGACCAAAACTATACATAGGTTGTGGTGTTTCTGGTGCTGTTCAACATAGAGCAGGAATGCAAGAGAGTTCTAAGATAATAAGTATTAATACAGATGTTAATGCTCCTTTGAATTCTATTGCAGACTACACAATAACAGGTGATGCTTTTGAGATTATACCAAAATTGATAAAGTATTATAAGAAGAATAGTAAGTAATTTTATTTAAGAATATAAATAATCAAAATAATATGGCTAATTTTTTTGATGATAATAAGGGTTTGCAGTTTCAGTTGGATAATCCTATGATGAAAGAAATCATAAGATTAAAAGAAAGAGACTATGCAGACTATGGTAAATATGATTATGCACCAAAGGATTATGAGGATGCAAAAGATTCTTATAAGAGAGTTCTTTCTCTTATTGGAGAGATAACAGGAGAAGTTCTTGCAAATAATGCTGAAAGTGTAGATAATCAAGGAGTAAGAATAGAAGATAATGCTATTATATATGCAGATGGAACAAAGGAAAACCATAAAGCATTAACAGATGCAGGTGTTTATGGACTAAGTCTTCCAAGACAATATGGTGGCTTGAATTTTTCATACGTTCCTTACGTTATGGCAGCAGAAATAGTTTCAAGAGGTGATTGTGGTTTTGCAAATATTTGGGGATTGCAAGACTGTGCTGAAACTATTTATGAATTTGCTAATGATGAGATAAAGAATAAGTATCTTCCAATGATAAATCAAGGATATACTTGTTCAATGGATTTGACAGAGCCAGATGCAGGTTCAGATTTACAGTCAGTTCGTTTGAAAGCTACTTTTGATGAAGAAAATAATTGCTGGAGATTGAACGGTGTAAAACGCTTTATCACAAATGGCGATGCTGACATCAAACTTGTTCTTGCTCGTAGTGAAGAAGGCACAACAGACGGTAGAGGTCTTTCTTATTTTGTTTATGACAGAAGAGACGGAGGAGTAACTATCCGTAGAACAGAAAATAAACTTGGTATTCACGGCTCACCAACAGGAGAGTTAGTATTTAATAATGCTCCTGCACAGTTAGTAGGTGAAAGAAAACTTGGTCTTATAAAATATGTTATGTCTTTGATGAATGGTGCTCGTCTTGGAGTTGGCGCTCAAAGTGTTGGTCTAAGTGAAGCAGCATATAGAGAAGCTTTGCAATATGCTAATGAAAGAGAACAGTTCGGAAAGCCTATTATCCAATTCCAGCAAGTAAGAGAAATGCTTGCTAAGATGAGAGCAAAGACAGATGCAACTCGTGCCTTGCTTTACGAAACTGCACGTTGCGTGGATATGTATAAGGTTTATGAGGCTATCTCTAAGGAAAGAAAACTTGAACCAGAAGAGAGACAAATCTTGAAAACCTACACTCGTTTGGCAGATATGTTCACTCCGTTGTTGAAGTTGTTCTCTTCAGAGTATGCTAACCAAAACACATACGATTGTATCCAAGTATATGGCGGAAGTGGTTTTATGAAAGACTATCCTTGCGAACGTATGTACAGAGATGCAAGAATTCTAACTATTTATGAAGGAACATCACAACTTCAAGTTGTGGCTGCAATACGTGGAGTTGTTTCTGGAGGTTATGTTAATAGAATAAAAGAGTATGAGCAAACAGAACTTGCAGGAGCAAATAAAGAAGTCCTACAAGAACTTAGAAACATACTTCTTCCATTAAGAGAAGACTTTGAAAAGTGCGTTGAAAGAGTAAATTCATTTGGTTCTACAAGTGCAGCACATGAGTTCAATTCAAGACGTTTAGTTGAAATTGCAGGCTATCTTGTAATGGCTCATCTTCTTATTTTAGACACAGACAGAGATGAACAATTCCTTGCTTCTGCTCGCCTGATGACTAAGATGGCACAAGAAAAAATAGCAGAACGCAAAGCCTTTATCCTAAACTTTGAAGAAAAGGATTTAGAAGATTATCTTGCCTTGACAGAGTAGGGTAGTTATAATATAACAATGATAGTGTATAAGGTTGAATAAACTTTATGCACTATTTTTTTTTTGCTTTTTCTTTTAGGAAGGTATTTCTGCCACGGTAAGAGCTTCTATTCTTTAACTACAATAGTGAAGTATTCAATATTTTCGTTGGTGTCGTTGAGCATGGAGTGTTTATGTCCTTTAGGACAATAATGCACCTGACCTGCAAAAACTCTTTCCTGTTTATCATCATAACTAAATATAGCAGAACCTTTAAGCATATAGAGTATTTCACAACCATTAGTATGAGGATGTAATCCACTGCTACAATTAGGAGGAAGAATACTTTTTACTATCTTATTATCTTTGTCCTCAAAGCAGCGGTTAAGTACATAACCTTCACCTCCTTTGAATCGTTCTACTTTTTCTTCTTGCAGTTTATTGAAATCTAAGACCATAATACTTTTAGTTTTGGGAAATTAGAATACAATCTTAAGTGAAAAGCCTCCTTCTGTTGTTGAGTTAGGATAAGAAGATGAGATATAAGGTGAATTTATTGTAATGTCAAAGAATGCTTTCAAGACTATTTTCTCAGTTAATGAATATTCACCAGAGAGATTTAGAGTTGTAATTTTTGTTCCTGCAGATATGATATTGACATTTTGGTCGATTTTTCTAAGTATTGTTTTGTTAGTAGTTATAGAAAAGTCTGCTTTAAGAAGTATATCGCTTTTGAATTGACGAGTGGATTGACCTCCTGTACGAATGCTGATGGCAACATCTTTAAATCTGTAACCACCTCCGAAAACAAAACCAAAACGATTTATTTCTGTCAGTTGAGTGTTGGAGAATGAAAGAGAAAGAGAACGTTCCTTCTTGAACTCAAAGTTGAGTTCTAATGAGTTTTTAAGGAATATTTCAATCTTAAGCAAAGGACTTAATTGTTCAGAGATGATTATTTGGTCAATACTTTGTTTTGGAACAAAATTGTCGTTGATGGAGTTTCTTATCCATTCTGTTCCATAGTCATATGTTGAAACATCAGGAACAGAAGTATTGGTATAGAAGGAAGATATTTTGTAGTTGCACACATAGTTGGAAGAAATAGTTACAGAGTTAGCCCATTTCTTAACCCATTCATTCTTGCCAAGACCGGTATAAGTTATTTTGAAGTTTGGCATTGGCATACTGATGAAAGGAGATAGCGATTGTTTTTTAGCATTCTTTCCTGAGTAAGCCGCAAGAAAGGCAGGTATGAGTACTTGTTGAGATGTTGCACCGTAGCCGTCAGGATAATAGTTTCCATTAACAGTATCTAATACAGGGTCGCCAAGATAATCGGAATGATGTTTTCTATTCTCTGTTGCCAGACGTTCTGCTATCGTGCTACGGTTTCTTAGGAATTGTTCAAAAGTTTCACTGACGTTTTTGTCGTCCATTCCCTTAAACATAGTACCTAAAGCAAAGAATGAAACTTCATAAGTTCCGTTGCGATAAGGTGTTGTTGGACCTATAATTCTTCCATAGTCAGCATTATATTTGTAGTATGCACTATACTGTTCGCTTTCTGTTTTCTTGAATGTAACGTCTATATTGAAGTCTTTTATTATTTCAAACTTAGCAGTTGCATTTATATTTCGGCTCATTTTACTTACGTATGCAGCATTAAGCATGGTGTCTGTACTAAGCCAGCCTTTGCGAATAGCGTTTGGCATGATGTTCTTTTGAGAGCCAAAAACAAAACCTAATCCTGGAGCCCAATCACTATTAGGAGTCATTCCCAAGTATTTTGCTCGTGGCATAAAACCAGGAATATAAATACCATTATTAAGAGTGTAGTTGAAGTTTATGGATTTTAGACTTGTGACTAAACGAATTGAAAAATAGCCTAAATCTTTTAACCATTGAAGAGAACTCTTTGTGCTGTCAGCCGTAGAGTCTGCAGCATCTTTTTTCTCTTCAGGTTTATTTCTGTCAGGAAGACGAGGTGAAGATGTTATTTTATCCTTATTTTTATCTCTTGCATCGTAAGCTTTCTTTATGAATGGTACTTTATTATAAATAGTTCCGAAGGTAGCAGTTGAGTTGTAGTTTATTCTGCGGTTGTTTTCTATTGTGTTACCAAGTTGAGCTGTTGCTTCTGTTGCAGATTGGAATGTATATTCTCCTCTGTAGGTAGTTGTTAGTCTTAACCAAGAGAACATAGGTATTTTATTAAGAGGGACATTAAAGGTTACTTGTAGGCTTTGGTGATATTGTTGAGCCTTACCTAAATCTCTAATAGATTGCCAAACGCTATCTTTTTTTGCTTTTGTGTCTAAACGCCCTCTTGGTTCTTCTATTAGAGCATTCATTCTGGCAGCATATTCTGTACGTATGTTCTGAGTTATATCCCATTTTAAACCGTATTCTCTGTTCCAATAGAAATTCTGATAAAACATAGGCTCCATTATAACCAAGCCCTGTGATTTGCTTCTAAGTTTGCTCTCTTGGAAATCTTTCATCATATCACTTCTAAAGGTTATGTTCTTAGGCTTGAAGTGAAGAGTGAAGTCTCTTAGTATCGCAAAAGATTTATTTTTAAACATAGGTACTTTAGAGAAAGGTTTCCAACCTCGGTCTTGGATGTCGTATTGATAGCCAAGCATAAGTCTATTTTGTGTTCTTTCATCATATTCCACATCTACGCTTCTGCTGTAGTTTTTTGTATAGGAATAAGAAAGATTAAAATTCTCTATATCATAAAAATGTCTGTGCGCAGCAGCATTACCAACACGCTCTTTCCTTACATTCATGAAAGAGAAGTTAGTTATGGTGTTGTAATCTTGAACCATATGACGAATAGAGTCTCGTTCTCTTTCTGAACGGTATGATAGTAAATCATCTTTAAGGAACACATCGGGGTCTAAAGGATTGTAACGAGGATTGCTTATCGTTTGAGAGTAATCAAAATGGAAAGGAAGTCTGATCCCAAATCTATCAGGGAAGAATTTTCCTATTTCTAAATTTGTTGCAATATCAAAAGTAGAGACGTTATCTTGTGAAATAGTGGAAATAGTTTGTTCAATAGTTCCAAAACCTGCCGATTTATAAGAACCACTTAAGGCTAAATCTCCAAGATCTGCCAGATTGGTGCGGAGAGTTCCTCTTGCTGCCCAACCTCTGCTTCGGTCAAAATCTGTTAAACGCAATTCATTAACCCATACTTCTACGCTCTTAGGAAGCATATCATCGCCATCATAAAGGTTTTGTTTCTTAGGATTTCTGACACCTATCATAAGAACCTTTACATTTGCAATATTAGGAGAACCGATGACTGTTATTTTTCTTCCATTGATGTATTCAGAATAAGGAACGCTTGTAGAATAGTTAGTATTACCGTTACGAATAAGAGTATTACGATTAGTCTTTACTTTGACAATGGAATCAAGGTCAATAGTTATGTTGTTAGCTTCTGGCCATACAACTTTATTTTCTAACATAGAAGTATGCCAAGGAGTGAAGCTTAATGGAAGTTCATATTCATAATAGTTGGAAGTAAAGTCTGTTCCCAAACGAACAAAAACAGAAACCTCTCCATCATTATAGTCATCAAATTCATTTACTTTCTCACCATGGACAAACATCCTTAGTTTATTGTATTGTCGCATGTCAAAATCCATAGTCTTGTATATAGCACGAGCGTCTCCGTCGGCTAAGTTAGTAACCTTAATAGATAATGATTGTTCGTTTTGTTTTACATAACTTGTGGTTGAATATTGTTTTTCTCTTTCAATTCCTGGAGGAAGACAATAAGCAACAGGAGAACGTTTCCCATTTTCTTCTATATTTACAGTACCTATTGTTAGTGTTGTGTTTTCTGATAGTGTTCCTGTAGGTGTTTCTCCCCAAGCAAGAAGATTATCATTATATTTTCTCCATTCAGCACTTACCAATTCAAAAGAAGCAAAACGGAGGATAACAGGTTGTTTAAATCCTCTTAGGAAGGTACGAATAAATCTGATACTTTGGAATCCGTCTATTGTTCCAACTTTTCTGTTTGGCTCCCTAACAGGAATTTTAAAGTGATACCATTTACAATTAGTTGTACCTCCATTGGCTAAGGAAACATTATAGGCCTCTTGTATGTCATCAATATAGTTCTCTCCTACATTCATGTGCATAGGATCTAATTCTATCACATACTCATAATAGTTTTCTGCTTCGGAAAGAGTGTTGTCTTGATTGATGTCTTCCACATTAGGTAGGGCAGTAGCTTGTTGTGATTCTCCTGTAGTAGTAACCGAAGAGTTGCCTTCTGGATTGTTGTATCTTTTATATCTATCCGTTATTTTTACATTATTTTTGTCATACTCATTAGAACGGAAATACATAAAATCATCTGCAGAAGGGTCTTTTATAAGTTTTTGATAAGCATCAGGTGTTAGTTGGTTTTGATATTTTTGCAAGAAGTTCTCAAAGAAAGATTGTTCATCCGTTGAATTGATACCGTCATAACCTATATCTTGATATTGACGAGAGTTGTTGTCATTTGAGAAAGCATTCACAACGGCTTGTAATCGTGGAACACGTCCCCAAATAGTTGTATCTACATCTGTTACAGTAGCAGAAGTAGGCAGACCATTCTCATAACTTTTTCTTCCGTCTCTAAGAATGTCTTCTGAAATATCTCCGAGATTAAAATAAAGTTTTCCTCCTTCACTGTCAGGTGCTTCAATGAAAGGATCCATGAGCCAAAAATCTATAGACTCAATATTTGCTGCTTCAAAATCTGTTGCGTCCAACTTTCTCATTATTCCACCCCAACGAGATTCAGGATTATTAAGATAACCGTCAGCATCTAATCCAAACGACCAAGGAGAAAGAGTGTCGTAGTTATAAGGTCCTCTTTCCTTTGGATAAAAAGCTATATTAAATTCATGTATATTATTCCTTTGTCCTTGAACAAGTTCTTTGTTGGGATAGACTTCTGATTCAAGTATCTCTCTTGCATACGGCTTACTCTTGTCATCATTATTGATATTGCTTGGAGCTGCTCCTGTGTAGAAATTATCATCTATACTATACCAAGCAATCTTCGCTCTGTTGAATCCGTAAGCAAGACCACTATTTTTAAATGTTTCAGGAAATAGAGTCCCTGGTGCGTTGAAATCCTGAGGAGTGGAAGCAAGAAACCAAGAATTAACAGCCCTCAAATCATAACTTCTCTTGCTTGTTTCAAAATCGTCAATATAAGAAGTACCAGAAGAACCAATTACAGAAGGATTGCCTGGAATAAACTCAGCTATCTCACCTTCAAAATTTAGAGTGGATGGAGCATTTGTGCTATAAAAAGGTAGCCAATCTATAAGTTTAGTGATAAAAGGCACTTGTTTTGTAAGATGTAAGTCCAATCCTATAAGACTATTGCTTATGGGTTCTTCTCCATAATTGACTTTTTGAGTTATTGGTGTTTCGTGCAAGTGCATAAAGGTTGCTCCTAAGGACAATTCGGGAGAGAAAGTGTAAGTGCCTCTTAAACCTAACATCCACTTAGTAGTCATTGAGAAGGTAGAGTTGCTTTCTGTAGAAACGGTGATAGGAGTTCCAGAGGAAAGATAGGCTCCGTTAATTATCTTTACTCGTCCCATAGCATAATCTACAGTGTAATCAACACCTTCTTGAAGTTGTATTCCTCCAGCCATAACGGTTACACTACCTTGAGGAACATTTACAGCACCAAGGCTTATTTCTCCATTAGAAGAAGATGAACGGTATCGTCCTTCTAAGTAATATTTGTTGTTTTCTGTGTATTGTTCAGCTTGAGAACGAGTGAGAGTATATAGGGAGTCAAAACAATATTTGTTAGCAAATTCATCATCATTCAAGGCAGCTCTAAGGTCTTTTCCGAAAGGTTCAACAGTAGGGAAGTAAATCAAACCCTTAGAAGCATTTATCAAGCCTGCATTTGCAGAAGAAAACTCTACAAAGTCAAAGACACCATCTGGATACATATTCTGTCTTGTATCCATTCTGTCTAATCCAAATACTTGAATAAGAGGTATGGCTTTTAAAGGACCTTCATTAAAGTATCCTGTTTCAATGCCTTCTTCATCACCCAAGTACATGATGTTTAGCCTGAAATCTTCTGAAGTTATCTGCGAAGAACCAATCCAATAAATGTTCTTCATCATCAACTTCCACATCGGATTTCTTACATTAAGAGTGGAGGATTTAAGTAATTTTACAACCAAAGTATTAGGGTCTGTTATACCTTCATCAGAAAACTCTCCAACTTGATAGACTGTAGTATCTCCAACGATTTGATATTGGAAAGCAACGGCTAAAACCTGGTCGTTAGACAAAGCCTGATTTAAGGAAATGAAACCTAATTGAGAGTTGAACGTGTATTCACTTTCAGAAAGTTTTCTTGCACTCTCTACTTTTTCAAAATCCTGTCCAGAAACAAAACCCATACCTTGCAGAGTGTTGCCTACTGTGTTTATGTTTCTAAGGTTATTAGGATTGACATTAACTAGCAAATCATTAGACAGGTAGTTGTCGGGATATTCCGAACCGTATGGATTGGTAATATAAGGCGTTTGTCCAAAAGGATTCTTTTCTCCTAAATCAGCAAAGGCAACAATATTTCTGTTGTTATTTACCGCACTTCCAATATTTGTTCTCCAGACCTCTATCTTAGTTATTACAACATTGCTGTTTATGATAGGAAGAGTCTGCATTGCTTTGTTATAGTTGTCGTAGAAATACTGAGCAAGAAAGAAGTGCTTGTTTTCGTCATATTCGTCTGCTTTGAAATTAAACTCTTGAGTCTGAGCTCCATTTTGTACTGTTATGCTTTGGCTTTCACTTTTTTGTTGAGAACCTATAACATCTAAAAGCAAATTACCAAACTTGAGTTTAGCCTTAATACCAAAAAGATTTTGTACGCCTGTTATAAGCGTAGTAGGTAAAGGAAAAGACACATTGCCTACCTCCAAAAGTTGCAGAATGTCATCTTCCTTGCCCTCATATTTAAGTTTCAATAACTCTTTTTCAAAGTCAAACGTAGCACCACTATTATAGTTGAATGTAAAACTTATGGCCGTTCCTATCTGTGCCAAAGCATTAAACTGAATGTCCTCATCAAAATCAAACCTTGTAACACTTCTTGCATTTTCATTTAAGGAAAGATTCTCATTTTTGTTATTAACCAAGGCAAACTTCAAATCCACACCACCTGAAAGCCTTATGTCAATATCTTGTCCTCCGAATATCTTATCCATCCACTCACTATTTATCCTAAGTTTTGGAATCAAAGACGACAGACTTTCATCATTCTGTAATAAAAGAGCATTGCCTGATTTGTTCTTCCAATAGGAATCAATCATTCTATCTAAATCATACTTCTGATATTCTTCAAAAGACAGTTTTCTGGTCTCCAAGATAACATCACCAACCCTTTTAAACTCTATGTATTCATTATTTACAGGGTCATATTCTACTGTGGTTGTTATATTTTGAGGTTCGTTAAGATACAAAGGACTGTCTGAGTTTTCTTTTACAGGGAAATGAAGAGAGTCTGGATTAGATATAAAACCATTGCAAACGCTTGCAAAAACGTTTGAGCAAGTAAGAATAATCGTAGTTGTTATTAATATACAAACTCTTTTTATTGTCATACAAGACCCTTATAAGCGTTTCAATGCCTCTTTTATCAAGTTTTCTACATCCATTTGACTGTTTTCCTTTAGAATCTTGTCTAAGGTTTTTTCTATAATGATTTTGTTGAAGCCTAATGTCTGCAATGCTAATAACGCTTGTTCATGGTTTTTATTGTCTGTTTGACTTGTGGTGTTGGATATTTCAGACGAATAATCCCATTTTTGAACCTTATCTTTTAAATCTACTATAACTCTTTGAGCGGTCTTGTTACCTATCCCTTTTATGGCGTTTATGGATTTAAGGTCTTCATCCCTTATAGCTTTGACCAATTCATCTGAGTTGAGAGAAGAAAGTATCACCCTTGCAGTATTAGGTCCAATGCCACTAACACCTATTAATAAACGGAACAACTCTCTTTCTTTTTCATCGGCAAAGCCATAAAGCACCTGCATATCTTCTCTTACAATAAAATGAACAAAAACCTTACCCTCTTTCTTCTCTTTTATCTGAGAATAGGTGTTGAGACTAATCTCTATTTTATAACCCACGCCGTTGCAATCTACAACCACGAAGGACGGATTTATCAAAGCAAACTTACCATTCAAATATTCGTACATAATAGTTCTGAAATAGTTATAAAGAAGTAACGGATAAAGATAAAAAAAATTGTATCCTGATTACAGCACATTATTTAAATTGATTTTTATTATCATGTTGTCAAGATCGTTTTTATTTTAATCAAACTAAAGTAAAAGATAAATTAGTTTAAATAAAAATCTGTTTTTGTTATATTTATAAAAATATATTATGTTAATCTCATTTAAAGAAAAAAAGAATTGGTTTTAAAAATTTAAAACGAAGAATTTTTACACAAAAGACT